>Ga0268283_1000008_pt1 | contig 270278 bp, 290 predicted proteins | sample saktaG_13_FD_190140 | JGI IMG/M metagenome (GOLD analysis project Ga0268283, IMG submission 190140) | Saline water microbial communities from Sakinaw Lake, British Columbia, Canada - sak_2013_06_06_36m | ecosystem: Environmental > Aquatic > Non-marine Saline and Alkaline > Saline ...
ATTCATGCATTTCTTATTTTTCTTGGTCGAAAAAATGGTAGCTGATTATTCTTTAACCCTATCTTCCGACTATCTCAGAAAATTGCACTTGTTTTTAGAATTGGCGAGAAAAGGTTTGTAGATCACTTTGAACAACAGTGCATTTTTAAAGATGGAAAATCTACTGTCATAGATATGTCTATTGCGCAGATGCCGGATAAAAAACGAATTCTTATCAGCACCAAAGATATTAGCGTACAAAAAGAGCATGAAGAAGAGCTAAGGATAAGCGCTAATTACGATCTTTTAACAAAACTCCCAAGTAGAATGTTACTCGCTGAAAGAATGAAATTGAGCATAGCTAATGCCAATCGCGGTTGTCAAACAATGGCAATCGCGTATATTGACTTAGATGGTTTTAAACAGGTTAATGATACATATGGACACGATGCGGGAGATCTGCTTCTTATAGAGGTCTCAAAGCGGATGTTAGAGATTCTCAGACAAGGAGATACCCTCGCACGGCTAGGTGGAGATGAATTCATTGTGATACTCAATGAACAAAATGATCAAGATGAAACAATTGAAGCTCTGCAACGTTTGTTAAATGTTATATCATTACCTAACTACGTCAAGCTGATCAGGCGATGTATGAAGCAAAACTACGTGGAAAACACAAAATAGTTACCTTGGAAGAGATACTAGAAAACTGAGCTCGGAGAATAGAAGATATGCAATACTCATGCAGGAATTATGCAAATGTTAGCCAACAAAGCTCACATAAAATTAACGCTTGATTAGATACAATACCATTAACTAATTTTATGGAAATGGTAATGAAAGAATATATTAAAAATCAAATTTTAGCTTCTTATGAAACAAAAAAGAAAATATTGGAAAATAGTGCTCTTATTGATATTATCGAAGATGTTGCTACAAAGTGTGTCAATGTTTATAAAAAAGGTCATAAGACAATCCTCGCTGGCAATGGCGGAAGTGCAGCAGATGCTCAGCATATAGCAGCTGAACTTGTTGGACGTTATGGATTTGACAGACCATCTTTGCCTTCACTTGCTCTTACAACAGACACTTCAAATCTTACAGCTATTGGAAATGATTACGGATATGACAAAGTTTTTTCTCGTCAATTAGAGGGAATGGGACAAGAGGGAGATCTTTTTATCGGAATCTCTACATCTGGGAATTCTGCCAATATCATCACTGCATTTGAAAGCGCAAAAGCCAAAGGAATTACGACAGTCGCTCTCACCGGTCGTGATGGCGGTAAAATGGCTCAAATGGCAGATGTCGCTATAATCATTCCATCAAATGACACGCCGCGTATTCAAGAATCTCATATTTTGATAGGCCATATTTTGTGTGATATTATCGAAAAAGAGATCTTTGCTCAAGGTGTAAGATAAAAAATGGCACAAAAAGCACTCTTTCTTGATCGTGATGGTGTTATTAACAAAGAAGTAAACTATCTGTACAAGAAAGAGGATTTTGAGTTTATAGATGGCATCTTTGATCTGTGCCGTTTTTACCAAGATCTCGGGTTTAAGATCATTGTAGTTACAAACCAATCTGGGATTGCTCGCGGTTTTTACAGCGAAGAAGACTTTGAGATTTTGACCTCTTGGATGACGCAAGAGTTTGAAAAAAAAGGCTTACATCTAAGCCGAGTTTATCATTGTCCACATCATCCAGAGATTAGCGGTCCATGCAGATGTAGAAAGCCTGATATTGGGATGTTTTTGGATGCTAAGAAAGAGTTTGATATCGATCTTAAAAACTCTGTGATGGTTGGAGATCATGAGCGTGATATCGAAGCGGCACACAAAGCAGGAATCTCTCAAACATATTTCTTCGATGAACACAATAAAACTACAGATTCTAAAGCTTTAAAAATAGTGCATAGATTGGATGAGATTTACAGATGAAAATATTAAATACTGGCGGAACTTTTAATAAAAGATATAACCTACTCAGCGGTGATATGGAAGTTCCATACGACAATAAGAGCATCGAAGAGATAATGAGAACTTTTTTAAATCCTATTGAGACCGCAGGCGTGATTTACAAAGACAGCCTTGAATTTACGATGGATGATAGAAAAATGCTCACAAGCATTATCCACGCAGATGAGGAAAAAGTGTTCGTTATCATTCATGGAACCGATACTATGGAGCTAACGGCAGAGTTTTTAGATGCGATATTTGAGGATCGCATTATCGTACTCACCGGCGCAATGAGCCCTTTTGAGATTGACGCTGTTGAGTCTACTGTTAATTTTGGTCTTGCCGTGGGTTATGCAAAAGCATGCGAAAAAAACGGTGTTTATCTTTGTATGAACGGCGAAATACAACCTTTTGGCAAACTTGTAAAAAACAGATCCGCAGGAAAGTTTGATCTTGTCTCATAAAGTCGGCTGTACTCACTGTCATTTAGAGTTTAATGAAAATGTAATGATCGTTGATGGTGAACACTACTTTTGCTGTAAAGGGTGTCAGGGGATTTATCATCTTTTAAAAGATGAAGGACTTGATAGTTTTTATAACAAAGCTGGCGATACAAAGCTCACACCACCTACACAACAATATGAGGATTCCTCAAACTTTAATTCCCCCGCATTTTATGATAAATTTGTTTCAATCAACAAAGAGGGTTTTAGCGATGTTTCTTTGATCATTGAGGGAATCCACTGCTCGGCATGTGTCTGGCTCAATGAAAAAGCGCTTCACAAAATGGCAGGAGTTATGAGTGTCAATATCAACTATACAAACAATAAAGCTAAAATAGTTTGGGATGACTCAGTCTTAAAACTCTCTTCCATCATCGATATGATTCGCGCCATTGGTTATAACGCGTTTCCTTATGATGCTTCTCTTCAGGAAGTTCGTGCGAACAAAGAGAGACAAGATTATTATCTTCGCATGGCAGTAGCGATCTTTGCGAGTATGAATGTTATGTGGATAGCTGTGGCGCAATATGCAGGGTATTTTACGGGGATCACTCAAGATGTAAAAACGATACTCAATATCGCAGAGGGTGTGCTTGCAACGCCTGTCCTCTTTTACAGTGGATGGATTTTTTATCGTGGTGCATATTACGGCATTAAAACAAAAACCGTCAATATGGATATCTTGGTTGCTACGGGCTCCACTTTGACTTACATGTACTCTATTTATATCACTGCTTTTGAACGAGGTGAGGCGTATTTTGATTCGGTGACCATGATTATTACTTTTGTTCTCATCGGAAAGTTTTTAGAAGTACTGAGTAAAAAAAGTGTTGCCGATACGCTTGATATCATGAGTAATCATGTGCCAAGTAGTATTAAAGTGATAGAAGATGGCAAGGTAGTGGAAAAAAATATCAATGATGTGAAAGTCTTAGATATCATCGTTGTAGGTTCTGGTGAAAGAGTTGCGCTTGATGGAACTGTTCTTGAGGGTGATGGCAATTTTGATGAGTCAAATCTCACGGGCGAGAGTGAGCCCGTTTATAAGCAAATCGGCGATAAAATCATAAGCGGAACAGTCAGCATAGATGCTCAGATCAAGTATGAAGCAACGAAAGATTTTGCTCACTCGACACTTTCAAATCTTGTCTCACTTTTAGAGGGTGCGATGAGTAACAAGCCTCGTATTCAGATGATGGCAAACAAAATTTCAGAGTATTTTTCTGCTGTGATACTTGGATTTGCACTTATTACTTTCTTGGTTTGGTGGTTTTGGCCGCATAGTTTTGAGCGTTCATTTATGGTCGGTATCTCCGTCATTATCATCGCTTGTCCTTGTGCTTTGGCTCTTGCAACTCCAGTTGCCACACTTGTGGGACTTGGTCTAGCTTCACGAAAAGGGATTCTTTTCAAGCAAGCCGCTCAGCTTGAAACAATGGCAAAGGCTACTACGCTTGTCGTCGATAAAACAGGAACGATCACGCAAGGCAAACCAAGAGTCGTACAAGAGCATATTTATGATGATTTTGACAGATCGCTTCTTTACTCTTTGGTACAAAACTCAAAACATCCAGTGGCAAAAGGTGTGGGCGAGTTTGTGCACCAAGAAGGCATCAACAACTTTGAACTCCAAAGTGTGAAACAGATTCCCGCACAGGGAATAAGTGCAATCTACAAGGACAAAAAAATACTCGGCGGCAATTTAAAACTGATGCAAAATGAAGGTGTAGAGATCCAAAACACCTTACACCCAAAGGGCACTTCGCATGTAAGCAATAGCGAGAGCAGTGAATTTTACTTTGCAGTAGATGGGAAGATAGTTGTAAAGTATGAACTTTTCGATACTCCAAAAGTAGATGCAAAAGAGAGTATAAAAGCGATACAAGCACTTGGTATAGAGGTGATTATGCTTACAGGAGATCATCAAAAAAGTGCTTCAAAAGTCTCAGAAGAAGTTGGCATAAAAATATTTGAATCGGAACTTACTCCTGAGGGGAAATCTTTATATATCAAAAAACTTCATGAGCAGGGCAAAGTTGTTGTTATGGCAGGAGATGGCGTAAATGATATCCTTGCCCTCGCGCTTGCAGATATCGGTATTGCTATGGGAAGCGGAAGTGATATAGCCATCGATGTGAGCGATGTTGTACTCCTCAATGATACGCTTACAAGTCTCAGCGATGCATTTAAGATATCAAAGCGAACCTATTTTATGATCAAACAAAACCTCGCACTTTCACTTTTATATAATGCTATTACTATCCCTCTTGCGATGGCAGGATATATTATACCTTTGCTTGCAGCTATCTCGATGTCTTTTAGCTCGCTTTTGGTTGTTGGAAATTCACTGCGTATACGCGCTGGCTTTAAAAAGTAAAAAGGAAGTAAGATGGATTCATGGGTTGTAGCGATGATGCTTGGAGTATCAATATTTTTAGGTTCTATTGCGTTAGTAGCATTCTTATGGGGAATTAAAAGCGGTCAGTTTGATGACGAGCAGAAGTTTTTAAATGCTGTAAAGTTTGATACACAAGAAGATCTCAACGATGCTGTAGATCAAGAGAAAAAAGCTAAAGAACTGAAAAAGAAAAACTATACTCCGGAGTGAGTTAGTTTCCTTTTTTAAGAGTTGCAATATACTTGGCTAGTTCATTGATATCTTGATCGCTAAAACTACCCATTTTTATCTTCATGTATGCACCCATACCGTTTGTATTTCTGATTCCCTCTTTGTAAGCTTGCAAGGCCGCAACTGTTTTCGCTACTTCCCATCCGGTAATAGCCTCAGAATGTCCAAGAGCTGAGAGTTGACCGCTGTTTCCATGACAGTTTTGACATTTTTGTTTGTAAAGTATTTCGCCGCTATTGGCAAAAAGAAAAGAACTGAGGATGAAAGGTAAAAATAGTATTTTATTCAAAGTGGACTCGATATATTTTGATTTTTGTGTATTAAAGTTGAAAGAAGAAAGGATTTCTAAGGGAAGAATTTATTTTCAACGAATTGCTTTTGGCAATTCGTTGAGAGAGATAACTATTTTTTAGCCCAAGCTTTAGCAACTTCAGCAATTTGAGCGTCTGTTAATGGTTTTGCCATACCTTTCATTACTGTACCTTCAGTACCAGCTTTGAAAGCTTTAAGTTTAGCACTGATTTCAGCAGAGCTTAGTTTGTTAGGAACAAGGTCCTTTTTAACTGTGTTTTTTGAACCATCAGCACCATGACAAGCATTACAACTTGCTGGGATAGCAGCCATCAAAGTAGAACTAACTGCTAATGCAGCTATAGTAGCGATTACGATTTTTTTCATATTTTTTCTCCATAGAGTAAATTTTCACACTCATTATATCGTCTAAGTGTTAAATTAGTGTTAATCTGTAATGAGATATCATTAGATTAGAAATTAAATAGAGAAAGAGTGTGTAGATGCGATACATTGACGATGAATTAACAAATAAAACCATTTTAATTACAGGCGGAGCAGGCTTTATCGGTTCAAGTCTTGCTTTTTATTTTCAAAAGAATCATCCAGATGCAAAAGTCGTTGTCTTGGATGCTTTTAGAAGTGGAGAAACGCTTTCCAATGGGAATCTAAAAAGTTTTGGACATTTTAAAAATCTTATAGGTTTTACCGGTGAAGTTATTAGCGGAGATATCAATGATAAAACACTTTTAAAAGATCTGCAAAATAACTATAAGTTTGATTATATTTTTCATGAAGCGGCCATCTCTGATACGACAGCACTTGAACAAGATTTGATGATTAAAACCAATGTGAATGCCTATAAAGATCTTCTTGATCTTGCCGTTGCTCATAGCGCAAATATGATCTATGCCTCATCAGCCGCGACTTACGGCGATGCACCTTCACCACAACGCGTGGGACGTGAGGCACCTCAAAACGTGTATGGTTTTTCAAAACTAAGTATGGATTATCTCAGCCGTGAGTATATGAAAACAGCAGATATTTCTATTGTCGGGCTTCGTTATTTTAACGTTTACGGTCCAAGAGAGTATTTCAAAAACACAACGGCTTCTATGGTTTTACAGTTTGGACATCAGATACTTTCAGGTAAAAATCCTCGTCTTTTTGAGGGAAGCGATAAGATCCTTCGTGATTTTATTTTTATAGAGGATATTATTCAGGCAAATATCAAAGCGATGGCGCCTAAAAAAAGTGGCATCTATAATGTAGGAACGGGAAAAGCGAGAAGTTTTCAAGATATCGTAGACATTTTACAACGAGAACTCGGCACTGCACTAGAGTGTGAATATATGCCAAATCCATTTGTGGGAAGATACCAATTTCATACAGAGGCAGATATTGCTGAAACTATCGAAGGTCTTGGATATAAACCGGCATTCGAGATGGAAGATGGGATCAAAGCGTACATTGCTGAGATAGAACGTTTGTATCAGAGTGAAGTGAAAAAATAATGGAAAAGCTCAAAAAAGCAAAACCAAATATTTTAGTCATCGGTGATTTGATGCTTGACCATTACTTGTGGGGAAGCTGTGAGCGCATCTCTCCAGAAGCTCCTGTGCAAGTTGTGGATATTGCCAAAGAGACGACCGTTTTAGGCGGTGCTGGAAACGTGATCAATAACCTTGTAACACTCGGAGCTAACGTGAGCGTTAGTGGTGTTATAGGCGATGATGAGAACGGAAAAGAGCTCTCGATGATGCTTAAAGGGATCGGTGTAAAGACTGATGGGCTCATCACACAAACAGAGCGTAAAACAAGTAAAAAGAGTCGTGTTATAGCTGTGTCACAGCAGGTTTTACGTTATGACAGAGAGAGTAAAGATGCAATAAGTGAAGAATCTGTTGCAAAGATTTTGAACTCTTTAGAGAAAACTCTTTTTTTGTATGATGCGATTATTCTTTCAGACTATGGCAAAGGTGTTTTGACTGAAACTTTGTGCCAAGGTGTCATCACTAAAGCAAAAGCAATGGGCAAAATGGTACTTGTCGATCCAAAAGGAAGCGACTACTCAAAGTATAAAGGTGCTTACCTTTTGACGCCAAATAAAAAAGAAGCCGCTCTTGCGACAAAGATCGATATCAAAAGTGATGAAGCCCTTCAAAATGCTCTTTTAAAACTCAAAAACGAGTGTGAACTTAGTATCTCTATGATCACGCTTAGTGAAGACGGTATTGCTATTTTTGATGATAAAGTCAAAAGATTTCCAACTGTTGCAAAAGAGGTTTATGATGTGACAGGTGCGGGAGATACAGTTATCGCTTCGATAGCTTATTCGCTTTCTGCTGGACAAAGTATAGATGAGAGCTGTAAGTTTGCAAACCTTGCCGCTGGTGTTGTAGTAGGAAAGATAGGTTCTGCAACTGTCACACTCGATGAGATCGAAGAGTATGAAGCAACACTGCACAAAAGCAGTTCAGATGCACATATAAAAAGTTTTGAAGAGATCGATAAAATCATCTCACGATGCAGAGATAACGGGAAGAAAGTAGTATTCACAAACGGCTGTTTTGACATCTTACATGTAGGGCATGTGAAGTATCTTCAAATCGCAAAAAGCTTTGGAGATATCTTGATTGTCGGTCTTAATTCCGATGAATCAGTCAGCCGTCTTAAAGGGCCTACTCGTCCTGTAAATCCGGCAGAAGACAGAGCTTATATTTTGGCGGCGTTAGAAGCTGTGGATTATGTCGTTCCTTTTACGGAGGATACCCCTTATAATCTTATTAAAATGCTCTCTCCTGATGTTCTGGTTAAAGGCGGAGATTATGAGGGTAAAGAAGTGGTTGGAACAGAATTTGCCGGAGAATTACAACTTGTCGACTTTGTCGATGGCAAGAGTACGACAACAACAATCCAAAAAATACAGGGAAAATTATGTTAAAAAAATTTGGACTTATTAGCATTGTAACTGCAAGTGCGTTTGCAATGCACGGAGTTGATATCAACATTAACGATAAAGATCTTGAAATTGGTGCAAATCTCGATATGGGACAATTTGTCAATACGGTTGAGCCAAATACACTATTTGTAGGGGCAAGATATCTCAAAGGCAGTGAAGAACATAGTGATTTTTCTAAAAATAATAATGCTTTTTACGAGGCAAATTTTTTGATGCAAAAAGCAATACCAAACAGTGATGTTACAATTGGACTGGGTGTAAAACTCAATCACACAAGATATGATGCAGGTGCAAAAAATCTTGATTTTACATCTGTTCCACTTGGTGTAGAGCTTGGATATAAACTCCCCCTAAGAACTCCTGTGCCTTTTTATTTTGGAGGGAAAATCTATTATGCTCCTGAAGTTTTATGTATGAACGATGCTCAAAGTTTTTTGCAATATGGCGTCAATCTCGATGTAGAAGTGATTCCAAACGGACGTATAACGGTAGGTTATAGAAATATAGACACAAATTATGATGTTGCCGGACATACTCAAAATGCAAATTATAATCGCTCAGCATATGCAGGATTTAAATTTCAGTTTTAATTCTCTTTTCTGGTTTTAACTTATTCGTTGTATAATCACTCAAAGCCGATCCGAAGGATTTTAGAATGAGTGATAAGAAACTAGAGAATGATAATCAACCTTGGCAACTTCCAAAATCCGCTAATGAAGATCCTCATGCACAGGAGTTGATCAAAAATCTTATGGAGAGTCCTGGTTACAAAGTGGCCTCGGAAGATCCTTTGTTTATGGAATCTTATGAAGCTCGAGGCATTAGACTTGAACTTGATTATCTCAAAGCTGAACTCTCCATGAATGCCTTGGGTATTGAGCATACTATCGCTGTTTTTGGAAGTGCAAGAATTGTTGAATACAAAACAGCGAAGAAAAAATTGCAGCAGATTGAAAAAGAGCTAGATAAAGATCCAATGTCTCAAGTGACACGATCAATGTTACACACTGCTCAAAGGATGCTTGAAAAAAGTGTTTATTATGATGATGCGAGAAAATTCGGCTCCCTTGTGGGCAAAGCTGGCAAAGGTGTTGATGATTGCCGTGTGACTATCATGACAGGCGGCGGTCCTGGTATCATGGAAGCAGCAAATCGTGGCGCCTATGATGTTGGCGCAAAATCGATAGGTCTCAATATTAACCTCCCTCATGAACAATTTCCAAATCCCTATATCTCTGCTGAACTCTGTTTTCAGTTTCACTATTTTGCTGTGCGTAAACTTCACTTTCTCAATCGTGCAAAAGCTCTTGTAGTCTATCCTGGAGGATTTGGGACTTTTGATGAACTCTTTGAAATCCTTACCCTTGTACAGACAAAAAAAACTGCGCCTATTCCCATAGTATTGGTTTCAAAATATTACTGGAACAGAGCGCTTGATTTTGATTTTTTACGTGAAGAGGGAGTGATAGGTCATGCTGATCTGGAGATGTTTAGTATAGTAGATAATGCAGACGAAGCATGGAGTCATATTCTAGAGTGGTATGAAAAACGCGATACTCCTCTGTTTAATCATAATAAAGGATAAAAAAATGAGTTTCAAATATATAAAATTCTTTCGCGAAATAGGGATCGAAGATGTAGAGAGTGTTGGAGGGAAAAATGCTTCTCTAGGAGAGATGTATCAAAATCTCACAGCAGAGGGTGTGAAAGTTCCAAATGGATTTGCTATCACTGCTGAAGCTTATAGTTACGTTTTAGAAGCCAATAATGCATTAGAAGCTTTACATGCAGAGCTTGATGTTCTTGATCCAGAGAATGTAGATGATCTACAAAAAAAAGGCAAAAGATGTCGAGAGATAGTTTATAACTGTAGCATTCCAGATGATCTTCGCCTTGAAATACTCGAAGGGTATAAACTTCTACAAAAAGAATATGGAGAAAATATCTCTTTGGCCGTACGTTCTTCTGCCACCGCTGAAGATTCTCCAGAGGCCTCATTTGCAGGACAAAATGAGACTTATCTTAATGTTTCAGATGAAGATGCCCTTTTAGACTCTTACAAACGCGCTCTTGCTTCAAACTTTACTGATCGTTCAATTCACTACAAATATGACAACCATTTTGAGTATCTCAAAGTATTGCTCAGCGTTTGTGTTATGAAAATGGTACGCAGTGACAAATCATCCAGTGGAGTGATGTTTAGCATCGATACTGAGAGTGGATTTAAAGATGTCGTCTTTATAAATGGTGCGTATGGACTTGGTGAAAACGTGGTTCAAGGCAGTGTCAATCCAGATAGTTTTTATGTACACAAACCTACATGTAAGACTGGATTCAAAGCAGTTTTAAAAAGAACACTTGGCACAAAGCGCATCAAAATGGTGTTTAATGATGCGATTAATCAAAGCAATATGGCAGTGGAATATACGAAAAATATTCCTGTTGGGGAAAATGAACAAAAACAATTTTGTATTAGCGATGAGGATGTGCTAATCCTCGCTGATTATGCGATCAAGATAGAGGAATATTATTCACAAAAAGCGGGATACCACAAACCTATGGATATAGAGTGGGCGAAAGATGGAGATGACGGCGAGATTTACATTGTTCAGGCGCGTCCAGAAACAGTAGAATCCCGTGATGATAAGCTTTTTTATGAGACTTATACTCTTAAAAATAGATCAAAAATTCTCATAGAAGGACGCGCAGTCGGGCGAAAAATTGCTTCGGGAAGAGTTCGCAAGATAGAAGATGTAAGCAAGTTAAATGAGTTCCAAGTTGGAGATATTTTAGTCGCAGATACAACGACGCCTGACTGGGAACCGGTGATGAAAATAGCTTCGGCCATTATCACGAACAAAGGTGGGAGAACTTGTCACGCTGCTATTATCTCACGTGAACTTGGGATTGCCGCTATTGTGGGTGCTGAAAATGCTACGGAACTTTTGCGTGATGGTGATGAGGTGACGGTGAGTTGTGCTGAGGGTGAAAACGGTTATGTGTATGAAGGACTCTTGGAGTTTGAAGTAGAAAAAACAGATCTGAGCCACTTACAAAAAACAAAAACAAAGATCATGATGAATCTTGGTAATCCTGATCTCGCATTTTCTCTCTCTTCGCTTCCAGTAGATGGAATCGGGCTTGCTCGCATGGAGTTCATTATCAATGAATACATCAAAGTGCATCCGATGGCTTTGGTGCATCCTGAGAAAGTTGATATCGCTACTCAGGCAGAAGTGAAAAAGCTTGTGGGCGCAGAGTCGGATTATAGAAACTATTTTGTGCGCCGTTTAAGTGAAGGTGTTGCCACTATTGCTGCATCTGTCTATCCAAAACCCTGTGTTGTGCGGATGAGTGATTTTAAAAGCAATGAATACGCCGCACTTTTAGGTGGAAGTTTTTTTGAGCCACTCGAATCAAACCCAATGATAGGATTTCGCGGTGCCGCGCGTTACAGTCATCCAGCTTATGAAGAGGGTTTTGCTTTAGAATGCGAGGCGATGAAGCGTGTACGCGATGATATGGGCTTTACGAACGTGATACTCATGATCCCATTTTGCAGACGTGTGAAAGAGGCAAATGATGTCCTTTCGACGATGAAAAAATATGGTCTTGAGCGTGGTAAAAACGGTTTAGAAGTGTATGTGATGTGCGAAATTCCAAACAACGTGATTCTCATTGATGAGTTTAGTGAAGTGTTTGATGGCTTTAGTATAGGAAGTAATGATCTTACTCAGCTTACTTTAGGTGTAGATAGAGATTCCCAGATTGTCGCATTTGATTATGAAGAGCGTGACGAGGGAGTGATGAAGATGATAGAAATGGCAGTTTCTGGCGCAAAGAGAAACGGACGACACAGCGGTATCTGCGGTCAAGGACCTTCAGATTATCCAGAGATGGCAGAATTTTTGGTACGTCTTGGGATTGATTCTATCAGTCTTAATCCTGACAGCGTACTCAAAACGATAGAAAATATAGCAAAATTGGAAAAGGAATAATCATGGCGACAGTTACATCACACGGAGCAGCAGGAGTCGTTACAGGCTCATGTCATCTTTTATCGATAGAAAATGGACCGAGCATCCTCATAGATTGCGGGATGTTTCAAGGAAGAGAAGAGGATAGAAACAGAGATAATTTTGGCTTTGAGCCAAGCAGTGTCGATTATCTTTTACTCACGCATGCACATCTCGATCATGTCGGACGAACACCAAAACTTGTAAAAGAGGGATTTGAGCGAAATATCGTGACCACTAGACCTACGCGGGATTTGGCGGAAGTTATATTACTCGATAGTGCTAAGATCATGCTTCAAGATTATGAAACACATTATAAAAAAGCATTACGTAGGGGAAAAGAGGACACAGTTGCTCAGCCTTTGTACCTAGAAGAGGATGTCCACAATGTTTTTGCGCTTCCTTGGAGATATGTAGAGTATGACAAACAGATAGAACTTTGTGAGGGTGTGAAAGTCACATATAGAGACGCTGGACATATTCTCGGTTCGGCATTTATTGAGATAAGCTACATGGAACATGGCGTAGAGTATACGATAGTTTTTTCCGGAGATATCGGCAATGACAACGATATGGTTCTGCCAAATCTTCAAATCTGCAAGAAGGCGGATTATCTCTATGTAGAATCGACTTACGGCGATAGAGATCACAAAAATATAGATGCGAGTATTGTAGAGTTTAAAAAAATCATTATTGATACTTTGCAAAACTGGGGAAATGTGATAATTCCCTCTTTTGCAGTGGAGAGAACACAAGAGATTCTTTGTTTGTTACGCGAAATGTACGACAGAAAAGAGTTACCGGAATGCAAGATTTTTGTAGACTCTCCGATGGCTCAAAGGGCGACGGATGTGTATAAAAAATATGTAGAAGATTTAAGTCCAAAATGTCAAAAAAACAAAGAAGAAAATGGAACTATCTTTGATTTTCCTTTGCTAAACTATACGGCAGACGCGGAATCATCTCGCGCGATTAATGATATAGAGCGTCGCGCTATTATCATCGCAGGAAGTGGTATGTGTACGGGTGGAAGAATCTTGCATCACTTCAAACACAGACTTTGGAATCCAAAAAATTCTATCATATTTGTGGGGTATCAAGGCGTGGGAACACTTGGCCGCCACATCGTCGATGGTGCTCGTTGGGTAAAGATATATGGCGAAGATATTTTGATAAAAGCAAATATACAGACTATCAATGGCTTTTCAGCACACATAGATCAAAGCGGGCTTTTGGAGTGGATCTCCAAAATAGAGGATCTAAAAACTATATTTTTAATTCATGGAGAAGAGGACAAACAGACTATTTTGCGAAGTGTTCTTGAAAATGCTTTGGAGAAAAAGGTGCATATTGTGAAGGCTGATGAGGTTGTGTATTTGTAATCCTTACATGTAAGAGTTTGTTTTATATGTACAGAATATTATGCTTACACCCACAGGGCAATTCGCATGTAAGCATATTCTTTCATACTTTTTTTCCCGCAAAAAAAGTATGCAAAAAAGCTCGTGTCAGCAGTTGGATTTCTTAACGCTTTATTTCGGTCACTTCGTCTAAAAATGCAAAACTCACTTCGTTCAAACAGTTGCATTTTCTTAACGACTCCGCTCGGTCAAAAAAGCTAAAATCCAAAGTGACACCCATCGCAGACACAACTATTGCGTCAGTTGCAACATCTGCAGAGCCAAGAAAGTGCTCATTAATCTCGTTAAGAAAATTCAACTGTTTGAGGGACTTGTCCCGAGTTTTGAATTTTTAGAGATTTGTGAGCAGTTTCTTGGGAACTTGACTTTAGTCAAGCTCGAAGCCGTTGCAAGAGCTTTTTGGTACTTTTTTGCGAAGAAAAAAGTACAGAGAAGTTTACGGAAAGAAAAGTATGAGAGAAGTCATAAGAAAAAAGTGATATTAAAAAGAAAAAGATTACAAAATAGTTTTTACAGCTTCAATAACTTCATTTGCACTAATCTCTTTCATGCAGTTATGATGCTTCAATGGACACTCTCTTTTCATACATGGAGAGCAATCCATCTCATGACGCACGATAATGCTTTTTTCATTTTTCCACTGCGAAGTCTCTTTGTACCTTGTCGGACCAAATATTGCGACGGTTGGGACTTGGTAAGCTGCGGCTACATGCATAGGACCGCTGTCGTTGGTGATGAAAAGTGAACATCCGCCAATGTATGAGCAGAGCTCTTGGATGGAAGTTTTTCCTGCCATATTTGTAATATTGCTTACATGCGAAGTGCCCTTTGAGTGTAGACTTTTGAGTTCATTTTCTATATCCCCAGCCATCTCCACTTCATTTGGCCCGCCAAAGATAACAATGTCATATCTATCACTAAACTCAGCCGCAACTTGTGCAAAACGCTCAGGATACCATCGCTTTGCACTTCCATATGTTGCGCCGGCATTGATCCCCAAAGTAGGCTTTGAAAACTGATGCGTAGGAATGTAAAGTTTGAGATGTTCTGCGTCTAAGGGCTTGTTATTTAGATTACATGTAGCGATTTGAAGATACTGCAAAACGAGATGCTGCTGCGTTACAATGTTCGGTGCATGACTTAGGAGAAATTTTGAATGCCAAGAACCTCGAGCACAACAGATGACAGTATTTGTCCAGCGTAAAAGGAGAGTTGCATGGAGTTGATCGCGAAAGCTTACAGCTAAGTTGAATTCCCCGAGTTCTCTTGCAAACTTATAAGTATTTACAAATCTATTTCCGCCATTTTTTGTATTGTCAACAATGGCTTTTTCACATTTTGGATGGTACTTCAGCGCTTCAATAGACACATAACTTCCCGCAAAAGTAAATCTCGCATCTGGGTAATACGTGCTCAGAGCTTCGATAGCCGGCGTCGCCATAAGTGCGTCACCAAGCCAGTTTGGAAGGATGATTAGAATCTTCATTTTTTCCATCTATTTTTTGTTAGAAGCGTTGCTTCCGCTGTATCAATAGCAAAGAGAATCTCTTTCATTTGCGCTGTTTTGTTCGCGTCCGCTGATGTCTCAACTACGTCTTTAAAATTATATTTGATGTAGCCATCATTTGTTTTAAGACCTATAAGATCACCTGCAAAAAAGTAAGCAAATCTATTTTTTATATCCTGATCAAAAAGTGAACTTCCCATGGTTGTGATATTGGCCTTCCAACCGAGCACATCGACTATGGAAGGGAAAATATCATTATGACTTCCAAGTGTATGAATGACTTCTGGTTTAAATATTTTAGGCGCATAGATGATGAGCGGAATCCTAAAGTGTTCTATGCTTGGAAGTGGCTTGTCATTGGGACGGTATTGTCTGGCAATAGGATTGAGCGCATTGCCCGTTCCATGATCTGAGGTGAAAATAAAGATCGTACGGTCAAACCAAGGCTCTTTTTTAACACTTTCCATAAATCTTCTAATGGAATCATCGGTATAAATATAAGCGTTGAGAGAACCGTTATAATTTTTGAGATCATGTGGATAACGCTCAAATTTTTTACTTGGAAGATAGAAGTCAGAATGCGTTGAGTCCGTAAAAGCAAATCCTAAAAAAGGCTCTTTCATGGAGTTTAGTTTTTTATGGTAAAAATCAAACATATTGTAGTCGTACGTTCCAGTTTCAGGTGCACGTCCAGCATCTACCGTCTCAATATTTGGCATATCTTGAGCACCATAATAATTGTCAAATCCTGCAAGTCCACAAACTGCATCGACTCTATATGAACGGTTGTTTGATGCTTGCATCGCAAGCGTTGAGTAGCCGTTTTGTTTGGCGACTTTGCCTAGATAGCTGAGATTTGAAAGCTCAAGTCCATGTCCGAGGTACTCAAATCCTGAAGGGATTGTGATGCCTGTAAAGATAGATGTGATGCCAAAAATAGAGCGGTACCCATTTGAATAAAAGTTATCAAATTTTAGCCCTTTCTCACTAAGTTGTTTGAAATAAGGCGTGATTCCCAACTCTTTATAATGAGTAAAACCATCCAAATGTTCAGCTCCAAAAGATTCTAAGAGTACGATAACGACATTGTATTTTGGGGTTTCTTTTGCTTTATATTCACGTTCGAGTGGATATTTGTCATCCAGAAAAGGTGTATTTGGTGAGGCAAGTTGTGAACGTGTGATTTCTATTGCTTTATCTAGTTTCATAAGATGGTGTTTTGCAGGAGATTTAGCGGTTCTATACATGGTGAAAAAACCATTAAGCGCGAGGTTTCCACTGCTTACTTTATCAACAGCATAGGCATCACTTGTGCCAAAGCCTTTACCTAAAAAGTTGTTGCGTATTCCAATAAAAAGAACCAAGACAACAACTAAAGTCGTGATGAAGAGTTGTTTACCTGAGATAAAATGTCTTGGTCTATGTGTAAAAATTTTGTATGTAATGAATAAAAAAATTATTGATAAGATAAGTGCGCTAATGGTGAATGGGAGCATCGAACCAAAAATAGCACCGATAATAATATCCTCGTCGTTTCCTAGGTTGAACAGTTCATTTGACATATGTCTATGGATATAGTCATAGTAAAGAACATCGCTGAAGCTGAGAATAAAAATAGTAGTTAATATGAGCGCCCATAAAACCCCGATAAGTCCTCTTGTTCTTGGCGATTTGACAAAGAGAAGCAAAAGGACAAAGACTGAGGAAAACGTGAAAATAGTAATCATGTCAACACGAAATCCCATCAAAAGTGATGCATAAAACTCACTAGTAGAGAGGTTAGAAAAATCAGTTTTATAAAATTCATAAAGAGAGAGCCTGATTGCCATCAAAACAACGAAGCTAAAAAGAATGAGTGAAAGAATCTGTGTGAGTTGGTTACGAAACTTCATCAGTTCTTTCCTTGAAAAAGAGTCCATAAAAGATCAGTGTCGTGATATATACAATGAAAAATGAGACTACGGTATCGCTAAAAAAGTGTCCGCCTGCAGCGATACGGATATAGCTGATAGCAAGTCCGTAACCAACTGCGAGACTCATCCATAACGTACGTCTTTTTTGAGCAAGCAGAGCAAGAGCGATGAGAAAAAATGCTCCAGCCGCGTGACCACAGCTAAAAGAGTAACCGCCTTGATCACTGATGATAAAAGCAGGAGTGAACTCTTTTGTTCCTCCAAATAGTGTTGTTTCAGCAGGGCGTGCGCGTCCCCAGTGGTCTTTTAAAATATTGTTGACAATTATTCCTGGGCCAATAGCTACAACTAAAAGAAGATAAAGAATAACTTTTTTATTGACTTGTAAAAGATTTTTTGTGGTCAAAATGTTATAGATCCATATTACAAAGGGGATACCTATAGACATGGAGACAACGTAGCCTATGGAGTGATAAAGAATATCTTCATAAAGTGTTCCCCCTGCGATAAAACCGCTTTCTTTAGAGTAAAAAAGAGAGCTTACAAAAATATCGATCTGCGGGAAAAGGACAAAAATGAGTGAAGTGAGGAGAAATGCTATCCATACATACAGCGGGACATTGATTATTTTTTTATTCATAGATGAAATTATAACTTATCCTTGATTTGTAAATAAATAGGGGCATTAAAAATTTTTATTTCATTGCTTGTTATGAGCTCTCCATCTCGAGAATAAGCATCAAAGTAGTCTTCATTTTTAATGATTTGTTCATTCAAAGACCAGTGAACTTGTATGAGTTTGTTTTCTTTAAGACATTGGAGAATATGATAACCTCTTTTTATATCAAGGCGTAAAAATTGTGAACCTTTTAAAAATACAAGCATTGTTTTAAACGCATAAAATGCGCTACGTTTTCTCACTTCCTTGCGATTGTCTATGAGTCCGTATCCCGGAGCGATGAGCTGATGCCAGAGCACGGCATCGACTTGTTGTGAAGCAAATGAGAGAAGATAATAGCGTACTAAAAAGTTCGCATAACTCTCTTCATCCACACACTCATGTTCACTTGTGGGTGCATATGGTGCGGTGTTTGAGATGGGCCAGTTTGTCTCTGTGATGTAAAGGCGGTTCCTACTTTTTGGGCTCAGAGAGACCATCGTACTAAGCAGTGCGATCTTATCTAAAAGATTAAATCCCATCTGTGTATTTTCAGGTGCTCCGCGTCTATCGACATATAAAAGTGAGGCAACGCCGTCGTACATGTAAGGGAAAAAGTTAAAAAGCGTATGCGCTGTAAAGTGGTACTCAAAGTCGATCACTCCACTGCCGATGAGAATAATATCGGGAAACTCATGAAGCTTCAAATCGTAAGCTACTTTGTAAAACTTGTTGTATTCATCCACGCTGAAAAAACCCCATTTCGCGCGATTGATAGTAGAACCGATCTGAAATCTTCTGATTTGAGGAATTGAAAATATCGTGCGAAGATCTCTCTTTAAAAGCTCAAGATCTTGAATATGTTCACGGTCTTGAAGAATGTTTAGTGTAACCTCTTTTGCTTGGCAAGAAAGGATAAAATCGTATAGTTCTTGAAGTTTATCCATCTCCCAAAGCTTACAGCGCACTAAAATATGATCAACTCCCAACTCCTCTAAAAGTTCAGGAGTCATAGAGGGCTCTTTCTCAAGATTGACACTCATCGCAAAAAAGTTATCACTGTCCACATTTTTTCGAGGCACAAAAGGGATGAGCAACATTGAAAGTGGAAGGATGAAAAGAGCGATAAAAAAGGTTTTGAGATTTGATATTAGCTCACGCCGACGCATCATCTTTTTAAATTTTCTATCTTTGAGTTGATAAGGCTGATCTGAGAATTTATCCCAGATAAAAGGTTCTTTCAAAGTTTTATCCATTTGAGTTTTATAGCCACTCGTTTAAAATTTCCAGTTGGTGTACATGTACGCGGCATCATTTGCAACTGAGAGTTCTATATGTGTGTCCTCTTTCATAAAAAGATCATGAATAAAGAGACCTAGAAAATTGCCTATAGATGCATGTACAAACTGGTCTCCGAGCGAGTGTCCACCCTCTTGTACACGGGCAAAAGCACTAGCAGATGCTGTGAAGTAACTAATACCATTAAGGGTATATTTCCCCCACTCTGGGATATCAAGCTGGTCGACATTGCGTCTGTTCATAGCAGAACCCGTAAATGTGTCAATGGCATGATGTGAGCCGATGGCATTATCTTGGGTATGTGAAGGATTTTCTTTTTCAATTGAGTGACTTAAAATATCTGTAGTTGCTCTTGCCGCGGCAAAACCAGTAGCTTCTACGGCAACACGTTTGAGTTTTGTTACTGAATCATTATCATCAATCATGAGAGCCGTAAGATAAGTTTCGGCTCCATTGATCTCTCTATACATATCATCATTTTCCAGATAAAAGGGAGGATGATTCATGATATCTTTTGATATTCTCTGATCTGTGTTTGTCGCATAAAGTGTCATGCCAACAGCCATCGGAGCCCAAGTAACGGGATCTGTCACTGCTGTGTAAGAAGCATCTTTAGTCCTTGTCCACGCTGTTTGCAGGCTAGTTTGACTACAACCAAGAAATAAAAATAAGAAGAGAGTTAAAATTATATGTTTCATAAGACTTTCTCATAGGAAATAAGTCAAATTATATCCTTTTTAATGTAAAATTATAGACATTAAGAATATAGGAACTTATTTATGAAAATATCAGTTATCGGGACAGGTTATGTCGGATTAGTAAGCGGTGTGTGTTTCGCCCAGATGGGAAACAAAGTCACTTGTGTTGACATAGATGAAAATAAAATAGCAAAACTTGAGCAGGGAATTATCCCTATTTATGAGCCGGGCTTAGAAGATATGACATTGGAAAACTATAAAAAAGGGACATTAAAGTTTACGACAAATGCAACTGAAGCGATTGCAAATTCTCTTATCTCTTTTATCGCTGTGGGAACTCCGATGGGTGACGATGGCAGTGCCGATCTGCAGTACGTTTTGGCAGTGGCGAAAAAAATTGGGCAAAGCATCACAGATTATATTGTCGTCGTGGACAAATCGACTGTTCCTGTGGGAACGGCTGAGAAAGTAAGAGCGACCATTCAAGAAGAGCTAGACATTCGCGGTGTTAGCATCGCGTTTGATGTTGTTAGTAATCCTGAGTTTTTAAAAGAGGGCGCTGCGATCAATGACTTTATGCATCCTGACCGCGTGGTTATCGGTGCTGATAGTGAAAAAGCATTGGATGTTATGCGTGAACTCTACGCACCTTTTATGAAACATCACGATAGATTTATAGCGATGGATATCAAATCAGCAGAGATGACAAAATACGCGGCAAACGCGATGTTAGCTACAAAAATTTCGTTTATGAACGAGATGAGCCAGATTTGTGAGCGCGTGGGAGCGGATATTAATAAAGTCCGTAACGGGATCGGCAGTGACAGCCGCATCGGTTACAGTTTTATCTATCCAGGTTGTGGGTATGGCGGAAGCTGTTTTCCAAAAGATGTTCAAGCACTCGCAAAAACTGCAAAAGATTTTGGCTATACACCTCGTATCTTGGATGCTGTTGAAGCTGTCAACTATGCACAAAAATATGTGATCTCCAACAAAGTGATAGCGAGATTTGGCGAAAACTTAGAAGGCAAAACTTTTGGAGTTTGGGGACTGAGTTTTAAACCTGAGACGGATGATATGCGCGAAGCAAGTGCGATTACTATCATCAACGAGCTCACTTCACGCGGCGCAAATATCATAGCGTATGATCCAAAAGCACGTCACGAAGCAGAGACCCATTATCTTAAAGGCAATGATAAAGTAAGTTATGTCGATAGCAAATATGATGCTCTCAAAGACGCTGACGCGGTAATCCTTGTAACCGAATGGCAAGAGTTTAGAAGTCCTGATTTTGATGAGATAAAAAAATTGTTGAAATCTCCAATCTTCTTTGACGGACGTAATCAGTTTAGCAAAGAGAAGATGCAAAAAATGGGATTTGAGTATTTTCAAATCGGTGTGAATTAAAAGATGATCCGTCTTTTTGCAGTTTTAGTTTTCTTTGTCTTACATGTAAGCGCATTAACTCTGCAAAAACCAAATATCTATAGTGATCAAAATATCTCCGGCTGGATGATGTCTGAGAAACTTGACGGCATTCGCGGATATTGGGATGGCAAACAACTTCTCTCTCGTCAAAACAAACCTATCAATGCCCCCGCATGGTTTACAAAAGATCTACCTCTGTTTGCACTTGATGGCGAGCTTTGGACCGCGCGCGGGGATTTTGAAAATATCCAGTCCATCGTGATGGATGACAAACCGAGTGAAAAATGGAAAGAGATCACTTACAATATCTTTGAAGTGCCAAATGCTGAGGGGAACTTCACTCAAAGACTTCAAAAAGTGCAGGATTATATCACCGTTCATCATCTCTTACATGTAAGAGTCATAGAACAAAAAATCTGTCACGATACAAAAGAATTAAAAAGTTTTTTACATGTAGTGCTTACAAAACATGGCGAAGGCGCGGTTATAAAAGATGGTTCTCTTAGTTATTTTGAAGGCAGAAGTGACTCGATTTTAAAAGTCAAACTCGCTCAGGATATGGAAGGAAAAGTTGTCGAATATAAGGCCGGAACAGGTAAATATAAAGGGATGATGGGAAGTCTAAAAGTCGAACTCGATAATGGCAAACAACTGTTTATAGGTACGGGTTTTAGTGACGAAACGAGAAAAAATCCTCCAGCCATTGGAAGTATCATCACTTTCAAATATTTTGGTTTTACAAAAAAAGGCAAGCCAAGATTTGCCTCTTACATGCGAGTGAGGAAAGATTGAATATCTTAGTCGTTCGCACAGATAAACTCGGCGATTTCATCACTGCACTGCCTACATGTAAGGTTCTAAAACAGTATGATCCGCAAAATAAAATCATCGTTTGCGTTGCTCCTTTAAATGTGTCTTTAGCAAAAGCGTGCGATTTTATAGATGAAGTGATCGTGGATGATGGTAAGTCTTCTGTTTTTGAGCTTGCCAAAAAACTTAAATCCGCGAAGATAGATGTTTCTCTTACTCTTTTTTCAAACACCCGTGTCGCTTTTGCACAGTTTTTGACAGGTATCAAAAAAAGAATAGCTCCCGCAACAAAGATAGCTCAAATCTTTTACACAGACAGAGTTGTACAAAGACGAAGCGAAGTGAAGATGGCGGAATTTGAGTATAACTTGGAACTTACAAAAACTCTTTTTCCTGAGATAAATATGCATTTTGAAAAACCACTTTTGAAGTTTGATGATGCAAAAGAAGTGTATGAAAGCTTTTGTAAAGAGCATAATATCACAAAAGAGATCATCGCATTTCATCCAGGATTTGGCGGCTCGTCTGATGCAAACTGGACACTTGATGAGTATGTTGAGCTTGTTAAAACAGTTCTGCACCCAAAGGGCATTTCGCATGTAAACAAATATCAAGTTGTGATGACTTTTGGACCTGATGAGCAAGAGCTCTACGATTATTGTAAAAAGAAGTTAGCGAATGAAGATGTAGTTTTTTATATTTCAAAAGATGGCTTGGTAAATTTTGCAAAACTCATCAGCAACTTTAAACTTTTTATCTCCACGTCCACAGGCACGTACCATTTAGCCGCACTTGTAGGAACGCCGACGATGACCTTCTTTGCAGAGAGTTTATTCGCAAGTTCTGCAAGATGGAAAAGTGTGAGTGATGAAAGTATTCAAAAGCATTATATGATCCCTCAAGATGAGGAGAAAAGAGCGGAGATGTTTGAGACTATTCAGCTTTCATTATTTGTTCTTTAGCTCCAAGGAATAAACTATTTCGTTGTCATATGGTTTATAAATTTGTGTAAATTCATATATTTGTAATCATATTTCCATTCCAATGTCACTCTATCTTGGTTCTTAAATCTCTCCATAAAGACAACATTTTTTAAATGAGAGTATGGCTTGGATGTGAAGCAAATTTTATTTGGATATGGGAGTTGGTCAAATTTTTGAATCAATAAGTCAGTGGCTAAATCTCCATCACTAAACTTAAATATTAATTTTTTTAAATTGATTCTTTTCACTCTTCTTGTCCATTTATCATACGCATCTTCGGGTGTTTTATAATGCAGAAAATGAACTTCTGTCGCATCTTTTAAAAGTGCTATTGGGTAGCTTGTATCATATAAATCTTGCCGCTTTAATTCATCTATATATTTTGAATTATGAGGTTCAATAAAGCTGAGAATTTCTAATTTTTCAAGTGAAAAATTTGTGATCAAATTGATATAATCTGGTGCAAATATTAAAGCGCTTTGAAAGGGAGATAGATATTCCAAACCATATTTTTGATAGGTGCGTGTTCCCCAACAATTATTGGAAATGATAGAAAAATCATGATGCTTTAGTAAAGACTGGTGGTACCAATATTTTAATTTTAGGCGCTGTGATTTTAGAAACGATTTTAAAGACAATTATCCTTTTCCTTTCAACTTTCTTTTCACATTCACTATATTTTCTAATCTTTTGGCTTCATCCAAAACTATTTTAATAGCTTTTTCTTCATCAAACGAAGCAAGGCGAGCGTACTCTTTTGCGATGATGATAAGATCATTTTTATCTTTTGCCCAAAATTTGTTGAAGTTTTTGAGTCCTTCTTCACTGGGAATAGTTTTAAACTGCATACGGTTGATGTCGACAAGAGAAAATTTATAACCCTCGGGAAGTTTTGTTATAAGGATGTTGCCAAGAGAATAATCCACATGCCAGACACCTTTTTGATGGATGTCGTAGCTAAAGTGTGCGAACTTTTTTAGTATGTTTTGCGTATCTTCTACCTTATGGTGAAATACTTCACGGATAGTGAAATCATAGGGCTCATAAACAGAGATAAAGTAGCTCTCACTTAAAAGTCCGCCACTGAAAAATTCGATGATGCCGATGGGTTCTGGGGTGTTTACATGTAAAGCTTGGAGTTTGAGAGCATTTGTGTAAGATTTTTTCGCTTTTCCCTCTCTGACATGAGTGTAGGCGATGCGGTTGATAAGATGGGGAACTTTAAACGATTTTACCACGCATTTTATACCGTGCAACTCCACAATTTTGAGTTCGTTTCTCGCTTTATGGATACTCTCATCAGAGTTTTTAAAAATAGATTGGATGTCTAAAAGAGTCTCTTTGAAGTTTTCATATTTAGGACTTAGTTGGAGTTTATATGACAAATTAACCTACTTTATTTATTTTGTGCGTTATTATAACATTTTAATATGGAGAGTTTTTATGCGTGTAGCGGTAGTCGTGAGAAGTTTGAAGATAGGTGGAATGGAGAGAGTAGCTGTAAATCTTGCAGAAGCTTTCGTAGATGCAGGCGATGAGTCTCACCTTATCTATTTTAAAGATAAGAAAAGAGCTTTCACTCCAAAAGAGAGTGTACATTTTCACCATTTCAATCTTGATAAAACTCTTAATTTGACTATCATTGGTGCAGTTTTAGGCATTTTGGCAAAGTTACTTAATGGTATTTTTAGAAACACTTACTTTATTTACAGCGGTTTGCTTTTTGCCCCTATATTTTGGTTTAAACTGAAAAATCTAGAAAAAAAGTTTGGAAAGTTTGATCTTATCATTATGCGTGGACATGGCACTTTTGAGCTAATCTGGCCGCTTAAAGATGATCGTGTGGTGCAGATGGTGGAAAGCGTTTTTATCAAACACGGTTCTAAGCTGGATAATTTCTATATAAAATGTGTCTATGAAGGTAAAAATCTCGCAGGTGTTTCAAGCGGTGTCAAAGAGAAGATAGAAGAGGTTTTAAAGATAACGTCGGTAAAGGCGAGGTCTGTCAATGTGGTCAATAATCCGCTAGATATAGATGTTATAAAAAACAAGGCAAATGAGTACGAGCCTGATCTAGAGGGCAAGTATATTGTTAGTGTTGGCAGAGTGACTCCAAATAAGAACATCTCTTTTTTACTAGAATCATACAAATATGCAAGAGAGTTTCTTGGGCTCACTTTGCCGCTTGTCATCATCGGCGATGGTCATGATATGCAAAATATAAAAGCAAAAGTTCAGGCGCTGGAACTTGGCTTACATGTAAGGTTTTTAGGCTTGCTTCATAATCCTTATCCTTGGATGAAACACGCTTCTCTATTAACATCTACATCATTCGCAGAAGGGTTTGGAATGGTGCTTATCGAAGCTCTTTGTTGTCATACAAAAGTGCTTTCTACAAACTCCAGAGGAGGAGTGAAAGATATCATGAGAGATGAGCTTGAAACATATCTTGTTGATTTTGATACAAAAGATTTTGCCCATAAGATGCTCGAGGTGCTAAACGAAGAAAAATCGTGGAATTTTGAAAAACTTATAGATCGTTTTAGTTCTGAGGCAATTGTCGCAAAATATAAAGAGTTATACTTATCGTAATCTCTCTATATTATTATACTCCACTACAAAAAAGAGCTCATTCGCCCTCACGGCACGTTTAAAGTAGCTTTTATCTTTCCCACTTATCACTCTTTTTAGCATTTTATTGAAGTGTTTGTATGCTTTTTTGATGGAGATAGAAACCAAAGAATCTCTAAGATCATGGATAGCTTCAAGGGCAAAAAACTTATCTTTTTGTAAGGAGTCATCAAGTTCAAATGAGTAGACGCTATCAAAATAAAATGGATTTTTATTTGGTGGCAATGTAATAGATGAATGAAGCTCACCGATAGGATATGTTTCACTGAGGCTGAGATGATTTGTATAGGTTAAAAGCTTACATGTAAGATCAACTTTTTTGAGAACTTCGATAAGGGCGTAAGTCGTGTATTTATGATCTGGATGGCTGTCTATCTCGGGATGTGAAGTGATGATATACTCAGGTTGTGTTTGCAAAATGATCTGCTCTAAATCATTTAAAAATGAATCAAATCGAGGTTCTACATGTACGGGAAGTTTTATATCAGCATGAGAAACTTTTCTAAAGTTATTCATCTCCCCAAAACTTTTTATATGTGAGATCGCTCTCTCACTTGGATGCTCATTCATCCATTTCAAACTCCCGCCGAAGTATCCTAAAGTCAATGAATTTTTGAGGTCAACTCCGCCAAGAAGTGGTACGCAGAGGGCGTCATATGTACGAAGTTCTGCTTTTTTGAGAGCCGCTGTCGTTTTATCTTTGTAAAGATCACAGTAGTTGCACATGCCGTGTTCGCCTATGGTTGTTGTGACGATGGTCACATCTTTTGCTGTCTTATAGAGTCCAAATGCCGCAATCTCTGCATCATCTGCGTGCGGTGCAAGAATGAGAATTTTTTTAGAAAGATCGATAGTGTTGTTATATCCATAGAGTGTTATATCTTTTGTTTGAAGCTTTAAATGTTTACATGTAAGTGTTATATGGGCATTTTTGATGTGTGAAATATTGAGATATCTCACACCTTTGGCTCCATATTCAAAAAAATGTTTTACTCCTTCTAGTTCAATGAAGGGCTTTAAAAAATAGGAAAAAGGACAAAATTTGAGAGCTATTTTTAAAAAAAGTGTATCAAACTCTTTATACTCAATAGGAAGCGTAAGAGAGTTTTTTGAGAGTGTAAGCTCATGCAGAAGAGGTGACTTCAAATCGTAAAGATAATCTTTAGCAGTGTCATACTTATATTTTTTTGCACGTTTGAAAACCACAAACAGATAAATAGCAAAAAGAATGGTAATAAAAGAGTAAAAAATCATAAAATCTCCTGATTCAAATTATATCAAATAGTAGCTATGATAAAATATCATTATGAAAATAACAGCAAATATAATTACTTTAAATGAAGAAAAAAATATAGCAGATGTCATAAAATCAGTACAGCAAATTTGTGATGAAGTTTTGGTGATCGATTCGCTGAGCAGTGACAGGACATGTGAGATTGCAGAGGCTTTGGGTGCTAGAGTTGTCAAACAAGCTTATCTTGGCGATGGTCCGCAAAAAGCGTTCGGCGCGCCTTTAGCGACAAATGATTGGATACTCAGCATCGACGCTGATGAGAGACTCGATGCCAACGCCATAGAAGCCATCAAAAATTTTGATCTGGAACATACGCCTTATGATGCGTTTTCTTTTGCGAGAAAAACTTTTGTTGGAAAACATTTCATAAAACTCTGGTATCCAGACCGTGTGACAAGGCTGTACAATCGTCAAAAATGCACCTTTTCCACAGCAGGCGGACACGCAAGAGTGCAAACAAAAAATATCAAAGATTTGGACGTGGATATGCTTCACTACTCTTATGAAGATTATGCGCAGATGATAAAAACGTCGCATAAGTTTATCACTCGCGGCGCGAAGATCTCTCATGAAGAGGGCAAGAGAGCGTCGAGTTTTGACCCGTTTTTACACGGAGTGGGCGCACTTTTTAAAGCTCTTGTTTTAAAAGGGGGAGCATTTCATGGCATACACGGCTGGAATGTGGCGGTGATATCTGCTTTTAGTTCTTATATGAAATACGCTTTAATGCTGGAGATGCAAGAAAATGAGTAAAAAAAACCTCTTAGAACTTTGTCTCTCTCCCGATCTTGGCGGGCTGGAACTTTATATGGTGCGGAGTGCAAAAGCTCTTGCACAAGATATGAATGTCATTAGTGTTATCAACGTCGATGGCAAGCTTGAACAGTATTATAAAGATACTTCATACCAATATGAATCACTAAAAAGAAGATCTGCTTTATTTGTCTATGCTACGGCGAAAAAACTAGCTCGTATCATAGATGAGAACAAGATAGAAATCATTCATGCTCACTGGACAAAAGATCTGTTAGTTGCAGTTTTGGCAAAACAACTCTCTTGTATTAAGCCTCAAATCGTACAAACCAGAAATATGACTATGACCCGTTTTAAAGATGATATGTACCATAGATGGCTCTATAAAAACATCTCTTTGATGCTTCCCGTGACCTATCAGGTGAAAGAGCAGTTGGAGCGTTTTATACCAGAGCCCATACGACCGAAGATCGAGGTTTTATATATGGGTTCGGACAAGCCTGAGTTGTTAAATGATGACGAGGTAAAAGAGTTAAAAAACAAACTCGGATTTGAACAAAATAGTTTCAACATTGGAATGGTCGGACGTATCAATGAAGCAAAAGGGCAACATCTGCTTATAAAAGCAGTTGACCTGCTTGTGAAAAAAGGTCAAAAAATAAATGCATATTTCGTCGGACATCCGATGAGGGAGAGCTATCTTGATGAACTCAAACGTGAAGTAAAAGAGCGAAATATAGAAAAAAATATCCATTTTTTGGGCTTTATGAAAAATCCTCATCATTTTTATCAGGTGTGTGACGCTGTCGTTTTGGCATCAAAAAGAGAGACTTTCGGGCTTGTACTCATCGAAGCGATGCAGGCAGGCACAGCAGTCATAGGCTCAAACAGCGGCGGGGTGGTCGAGATCATCGATGATGAAAAAACAGGACTTTTATTTGAAAATCAAAGTTATGAGAGTCTGGCACAAAAAATAGAACTGCTTATGAATGATGCTGGGTTAAAAGAAAAAATCGCAAAAGCCGGACAAGAAAAGTGCCAAGAGATGTTTTCAGATGAAAAGCAGTTTGTGCAGTTGAAAAAAATATTGGAAGAATTGATATGAAAGTCAGTGTAATAATCGCGGTATACAAAGATATAGAATCACTTAACCTTATTATCCAAGCGCTTAAGACTCAAACGTATAAAAACTTTGAGGTTATAGTTGCAGAAGATAATGATGCTCAAGAGATGAAAGATTATATGGCTTCCATCGAAGGCTTAGATCTCAAACACACTTTTCATGAAGATATTGGTGTAAGAAAGTCAAAATCACAAAACAACGGTATACATAAAAGCTCTGGCGAATATCTTATATTTTTAGATGGGGATATTATTCCTTATTCTACATTTGTTGAAGGTCATGTGGCTTTAGCGCAAAGAGGAAGAGTCCTTGCTGGAAGGCGTGTAAACTTAAACGCAGAACTGACAAAAAACTTCAGAGAGGGAACTTTAAAGCCTTATAGTTTAGAAAAGTACTATTTTATTTTAGGTTTTAGAATGATGTTTGATAGAAATGCGAGGTTCGAACAGGGCCTACATGTAAGCCCAAACTCCTTTATCTATAAAACATTTATTGCAAACAGAAAACGCAATACAAGTCTTATAGGATGCAATTTTTCATGTTTTCGAGATGACATGGTTGTTATTAACGGATTTGACGAAAGTTATGGAGAATCTTCACTGCCTGATGATATGGATTTGGATTGGAGGTTTCGTGCACACGGGCTTACTTTATACTCTTGTAAGAATGTTGCCAATACCTTTCACCTTTTTCATAAAAAGCAAAATAATCCGACAAGCCAAGAACAATGGGCAAAGTTTTATAAGAATAAAGAGGAGAAAAAATATATCTGTGAACAAGGATTAGCTCAACATGGTGAGTAGACTTGTTTTACTTTCAAGCAAATACCTTCATAAAGATCTTCTAACTCTCTGGCTCAATAATCTTCTTGTTGTGTACGCTTTTTTATTACCAATCTCTCAGACTATAAAATCGACTATTTTTTCTTTTATGGTTATTTTATTTATTCTGCGCGGAGATATGAAAAAGCATATACAAAATGCTCTTGCAAATAGTGTTGTCAGAGCTTTTTTATATATTTTCATAGCTTATGCTGTTGGACTTTTATGGACAAGTAATCTAGAAGATGGGCTGTTGTGGGTGAAAAATCTCAAGTATGGACTTTATCTTATTTTATTTTATGCAATAGTCGATGGTAGATATATCGACAAGGTGATCTCCGCCTTTATTCTTGGGATGTTTATCAGCGAATTGACATCATACGGGATGCAGTTTGGAATAATGCCGTGGAAGTTAGAGATTGGGAAGGTTCTTTTTTATCAGTCTTATGCCATTGGTGATCCATCGCCATTTTTACATCATATTCATTATGGCGTGGCCTTGGCTTTTACAGTGATATTGCTTGCTTATAAAACTTTTTTTACTCAAGGAAGTAAAGTATTTAAGTTTTTTATGAGTCTCTTTATTATGAGTGCGACAACAAATATTTTTATTACAGGCGGAAGAACAGGCTACGTCACCTTTTTTATGTTGGTTGCCGTATTGGCACTGTTTTATCTAAGAAAAGTGGCTTTACAACTGCTAATAGTTGTGATACTTGCATTTACAGCAGCATATAATTTCAGCTCTATTTTTTATGAAAAAGTAGTTCAAACAGAACAAAGTCTTAAAGATATCTCTCAAGATAATCCTGATTTTAACTCTTCTTTGGGTCAAAGAGCAGGAATCTATTATTATGCTTACGATGTTATAAAAGAGCATCCTCTTTTTGGCGTTGGAACGGGAGATTCGATGGATGAGATTAGAAAGATCATACCCGAAAAATGGGAGAGCTTAAAACAGATGCCACACGAACATAACCAGTTCTTAAGTGTCTTGGTAAAACTCGGTATCGTAGGATTACTCATCTATCTCAATATTTTTTATCAGATAGTGAAGTATAAACAACAAGAGGATAAAGATCTCAGATTTATCATGATTTTTGTAACGCTTGCCATCGCCTTTGGAACGTTGATGACACAGTTTAATTTACGTTTCTTTTTACCTTTATGGGCAGTATTTTTAGCGGTTACCCTTATAAGTCGCCAGAGAAGAACGATAGAACATATCGCGCTCGATGAGAAAAAACAGCTTCTACAGATAATTTTTTTAGTGGTTCTTTTTGGAGGAGCAAGTCTGCTACATCAATTGATGTAGTCAGATAAGGAGTTTTAAATATTCGTTCGCTTCACGTGATGGAGCGAAAACAATCTTTGCTTTTTCAATATTTTCAAGAGCAAGTCTTTTTTCTTCTGTGAGGTTATTGGCGATAGTTAAAAGCCTTTCTTTAAGAGCTTCAAGCGAACCATCTTCTATAAGATGGATATGAAATCCCATCTCACCAAAGTTCGAAATGGCAGTATTATCAAACGCTAAAACGATGATCCCATGAGAAATGGCTTCCATCATTACGTTTCCATAACCCTCATCAGGTGTTGGAAAGATAAAGATATCGTGTTTTGGATATTCATCATAAATGCTGTTTGTAAATCCATTTATATGAATATGTTGTGCATAAGTGATAGAATTTAAAAGCTCTTTAAGCTGTTTTTCATATTTTGAATCAGAAGGTCCATAGTTATCAAAATTAAACTCAATCTCATTTTTATATAAAATATCACAGGCTAAAATTGCTTTGTCAATCCCTTTTCCTGAGGTAACACGTCCTGCATGCAAGAGTCTAAAAGTGCTTGATTCTCTTTTCTCTAAAGAGGAAATATTTTTTGCAAGAGAGGGCACAATGACGGTAAGTTTTGTATTTTTACCAAAAGGAATGATCTCTTTTACATTCGATGACATGTATTTTGAGATAGCTACATGGGTGTTGACTTTGGAATAAACTAAGGTATGAAACCAATCTTTTTTCGGAGTTTTTTTGATAGTGCCATGGCGCACGATTAGATTGATATCAAGGCCTAAAAATGCAAAATAAAGCGATTTCATCTCAGAAGCACCAACGAAAATAACATTTTTTATCTTATTTTCTAAGATGATTTTTCTAACTGAAGAGATAATAGAAGGGCTCATCAAAGTAGTGCTAAAGTTGATCGTTTTGTAATTGAGATCTTCATAGTCTGGATTGGATTGGCACTGCTCATGAATGAATGTATTTTGCTTGACAATATACGTCACATCTACGAATTTACTGAGATTATTTGCCAGTTTTGTGGCTGCAAGCTCCATCCCCCCCGTAAAGTGAGACAGACAGATAACTGCAGTAGAAGCTTTTAGCTTATTCGCTACTTCCAATTTTTCCCTTTCATCTCTTCTATGTACTCTTTAATAGTCCGTGTCGGTTTCCATCCCAGCGCTTCTGTTTTAGCTGTCATCACATCTGCTGTCATGCGGTTTCCTTTTCGCTCGGGAAGCATCTCTATTTTGCCGCCGAACATCTCAGCGATCTCTTTGATGCTGTATGCTTCAGGACTTCCTATTCCAAATTCATCTCCGTAACCGTTTTCACCTACAAGAATAAGACCATTGATGATGTCATCTATATGTGTAAAGTTTCTTTTTTGAGCTCCAGGACTCACTATTGTTAGTGGTTCGCCGTTTTTCATCTTCTCTTTAAAAAGTGCGATGAGTGTTGCATATTTTCCAGTTTGGATCTCTCTTGGTCCGTAAACATTGTAAAAGTATGTGATGGCATAAGGCACGTTAAACCAGTTTCCATAGTTCATGACAAGCTCGGTATTTGTAGCTTTTGTCCAAGCGTAAGGACTTGCACTTCGTCCTAGTCCGCCATCGCCAAATTTTGTAGAGCTTCCCGCGTAGAGTATTTTACAGCCAGCTTTGCGGACAAACTCTAAAACAGCGAAGATACCGTCTTTGTTGAACTTCCAGACTTTTTCGATGTCATCAAAACTCTGCTCAACTCTTGAGTATTCTCCAAGATGATAAACCATGTCCGGAGTAAATGTGATAAGATCAGCGATATCAGCTGTCAAGCCCTCGATGTATGTAACGTTTGCCACATGATTTGCTTTACTTCCTGTGAAATAATTGTCAAGAGAATAAACTTCGTTGTTCGTATCTTGAGCCAATCTTTCACAAAGATGACTTCCGACAAAACCAGCGCCACCTGTTACTAATATCTTTTTCTTCAAAACCAATCCTCATAACAGTTTTTAAATCGTAAAATTGTACCTAAATTAAGGTAAAATTCCTGATAAATCAAAAACACGGCTAATGACGGTTAGGGTAAAATTTCATATGAATAAAACAGCACATTTCTCATTTTTGCTTCACCAATTGAAGCTTTTTTTCAAAGTTGAGCTTCTCTTTTTAGTGATGCTGAGTTTGGTGCGCATGTACCTTTTTGTACGTTATGCACAAGATGCAAAATACACTTTAGCAGAACTCTTAGATGCTTTTTGGATAGGCTTTCGCCTCGATGTAAGTGCATTGGCATATACCTTTATCATGCCTGTTCTTGTGCTTTTTCTCTTGTGGATCTTCCGTCTGAAGTTTTTAAGCTCTCTTGTAAATAGCTTCTTCAAACTTTACTTTTTCCTTATTTTCTTGATTCTTTCAGTCTTGATTATCACTGATGTCGGGTATTTTTCATTTTTTGGTGATCACATGTCTGTTATGGTTTTTGGAATCTTCGATGATGATACAAAAGCTCTTTTTGAGATAGCAAAAAAGAATTACAATCTTTGGTTATATGGGTTTATTGGGCTCTTTTACGTCGTGGGAGCTTACTTGATCATCGCAAAATTTATCAAAAATAAAAAAGATATAGCGCATAAAGAGTGGAACTATTTTACACAAAGTGGTTTCTTTTTGGCTCTTCTTCTTGTGGTGTTTTTAGCAGCACGTGGCTCTGTGGGGCTTTTTCCTTTAGCGGTTTATATTCCCGATGTTTCATCTGATCCTGTGATAAATAAGCTTCCTCAAAATGCTGTCCATGCGATGATAAAAGCGGAAGATCAGTATGTAAAAAGCAAAGATGGAAGTTATGATCTTATCAAGATAAGTGGCTACAGCGGGAAGATGCCTGAAGCATTTAGAGTGCAGACAGGGAAAAAAGAGATCAACGAAAAAGACCTTTTATCAAATATCGTGTACCAAACAAAAAAAGAGGCAATACTCGAAAAAAAGCCTCCAAATGTTGTGCTTGAAGTCGTAGAAAGTTTTGGGATGCCGATTTTGGCGTATCAAAGTGAGAGTTTTGACATTATGCGTTCTTTAAAAAAGCATTTTGCAGAAGATACACTGTTTACAAACTTCATCTCCACGTCCAATGGCACGATTGAAGATTTAGAACCGTTGATGCTCAACACTACAGCGCGTCCGGGATCGACTACATTTGGGCAAAGTCAATATCTCAATACCTCATTTTCTCAGGCGAGTGCAAAAGTGTATCAAAAAGCTGGATATGAGACGATGTTTGTGTATGGCGGTGACCTTTCATGGAGAAATGTCGGAGCATTTTTCTCGCGTCAAGGGTTTGATCATGTGTATGGAAAAGCGGCTATTGTTGAAAAGCTTCATTTAGATGAGAAAAAAGTCTCACATGATTGGGGTGTGTATGACAAGTATCTGCATCAGTTTGTGTTAGCAAAACTCAAAGAAGCGAAAAAACCGCTCTTGATAGTGGTGATGACGACAAATAACCATCCTCCGTATAAACTGGATGTAAATTATGCAAGTAAAAATCTTGTATTTTCTGATGACTTAAAAAAACATCTTGTAGGCGATCTGGATCTCAATCATCAAAGATTTCAGGATTATCAGTATGCGCTGGATATGGTCGGAGGGTTTATGGATGCTCTCAAAGGCTCGTCACTTAAAGATAATACCGTCGTAGCTATTACTGGAGACAATAATACGGTTGAGGGTGTTATGCATTATGATGACTACTATACCCAGACGAAACGGATCCCTTTTTATATCTATTTACCGCCATATTTACGTCATGAAACAAAGGGGATAAATACCAAAATGGCTGGTTCAGATAAAGATATCTTTCCGACACTTTACAATCTCACTCTTTCAGATGTGAACTACACAGCTATCGGAACAAATCTTTTAGATACAAAGAGACTCCACTGCGGATACAATGACGATGGCGTAATCATCGCAAATGATGGTGGATTTAAAGCAGGGCAGCCAAAAACAGAGCTACAAAAAGAGTGTGACGCGCAGTATAAAGCTTCTTTGGCGGTTACAGAGTATTTGATAAAATCGCAAAAGTAAAGGTTAGACTTGAAAAAAATCTATAAGCGTTATTTGCCATACATCAAAGAGTATAAATTACAATATATTTATGTACTCATAGGCATTATCTTGACTGTTGCAGCTACGACAGCAACAGCACAGATCATGAAACCATTAATGGATGATATGTTCATAAAACGTGATGAGGCTATGCTTTATCTCATTCCCCTTGGACTTGTGGGGATCTATTTTTTAAAATCACTTGGGCGTTATATTCAGTCTGTATATATGAACTATATCGGTATGCATATTGTTTCTAGGTTTAGAGAACTTCTTTTAGAAAAGATTATCAGAGCTGATATGAGTTTTTTATATCTTAACCGTAGCGGAGAATTGATTTCTCGCGTTACAAATGATATCGGTCGTATTCAGTATTTTGTGTCAAATATGTTGCCTGAGTTATTCCGTGAGAGTATCACGGTTATCTCGCTCATCGGCTATGTGATCTATCTTAATCCGAAACTTGCTTTTTATTCGCTCATACTTGTGCCATTAATTATCTATCCACTCATCGCAATTGCTCGAAAGTTGAAAAAATATTCTCACCGTTCACAAGCGAAAAATGCAGATGTTGTAACACGTCTGACGGAGGTTTTTAACAACAGCGAGATCATCAAAGCAAACGCAACTGAAACGTATGAAATGGAACGATTTGCTGTAGAAAACTGGAGATTTTTTAAGATTAATATGAAGTCTACTTATGTCGGCGAGATCGTGTCTCCAGCGATGGAGATCATCGGTGCTGGAGGACTTGCGGCTGTGATCTTTGTGGGTGGACATGAAGTCTATAACAATCATATGACAGTCGGAGAGTTTACGGCATTTCTAACAGCTGTCGGGCTTGTATTTCAGCCTATTCGCCGCATTGGTTCTATCTATTCAAAAATTCAAGATGCCGTAGCTGCAAGTGAGCGCGTGTTTGAAGTGCTTGATATTGACAACACTATAAAAGACGGCGAGCTAGTTTTAGATGAAAAAATCAACTCCGTGGAGTTCTTACATGTAGGCCTTTCTTATGGAAATAAAGAGGCTTTAAAAGATATCAGTTTCAGCGCAAAATATGGGCAAAATATCGCGCTTGTAGGTGATAGCGGAGGCGGGAAAAGTTCTCTTGTCAATATGGTGTTGCGTTTTTATGATACTGCAAGCGGAGAAATACTTATTAATGGAAGAGATATCAAAGAGTACACGCAAAAATCGCTTCGTCATCATATCTCACTTGTTTCTCAGCGTGTTTATATCTTCCAAGATACCTTGGCGGCAAATGTTGCCTACGGACAAGAGATCGAGCGTGAACGTGTAGAAGAAGCGTTAAAACTTGCCGATGCTTCGGAGTTTGTATCTAAACTTGAAAACGGGATAGATACGCTTATGGAAGAGTTTGGTTCAAATCTCTCAGGTGGTCAGCGTCAGCGTATCGCCATTGCTCGTGCCATCTACAAACATGCTTCACTTTTACTGTTTGATGAAGCAACTTCCGCACTTGATAATGAGAGTGAAAAACGGATACAAAACGCGCTTAAAAACTATGCAAAAGATAAGATCACCATCACCATCGCACATAGACTCAGCACTATAATAGATGCAGACAAGATACTTGTATTTCAAGCTGGTCAGATAGTTGCAAGTGGAACACATCAAGAGCTTTTGGCAAATTCAGAGAGTTATAGAAAGTTGGCAGGGAAGTTAGAGGATTAAAAGTGTCTACCTAACGGGTATTTTACATGTAAGGCTTTAAAATCCTTACATGTAAAGAAGAGAAGGGTTACTTCCCTTCTGTTTCTTTTACGAGCATATCTTCACGAGGGTAAGTAAATGTTGCTTGTCTGAAAACAACAATTTTATCGATGATCTTGCCATTTTTATCTAAAGCATATGCTTTGATAGTGATAGGAATAACCGTATCTTTTGTTTTATCATCTACGAGTTCGTCAGTTGTATGCAGTGTGACGATCTTTTTCTTTTTCACGTCAGGTGAAACTTCAAATGGATCTGTAGGTTGTTCAAGTTTGATTTTGCCTTCCATACCTTTTGGCGGGATGATATCAAAGAAAAATTTGTACTTTTGATCTTGAGTATTTTGCAATAAGAATATATATGAATTTTTAACATCATATTTTCCATCAACAGTTTTATCTACAGAGTAAAGACGAGTTTCTTTATTGATATTTAAAAGCATATGCTCTTTTTTGCTTCCCATAATTCCAACGATGACCGCGAGCAATACTAGAATAACGGCATAACCAATGATCTTTGGTCTGAAGTATCTTGTTTTACCTTGATCATAGATCTCATGCTCGCTTGACCAAACAACAAGACTCTCTTTTCCAAGATTTCCCATTACCGTTGTACAAGCATCAACACACTCAAGACAGTTGATACATTCAAGTTGTAGACCTTTACGGATATCGATATGTGTAGGACAAACAGTTACACAACTTTCACACGCAGTACACTCAGCCGTTGGGTTTACCGCTAAAAGATCTTTTTGTTTTGTGAACACTTTTTCTTTATTGTCATCATAAATATCGCCTCCACGGTGAGGATTGTAGATGGCCATAACTGTATCATCATCATAAAGAACCGACTGGATTCTTGAATATGGACAAACATAAACACAAAAGTTCTCTTTCAAGAAGATGATGTCATAGACTAAAAATGCGACGACACTAGCTAAAAAGCCAACAACGACCATGTGATCACCAGGATGTTGCATGTAAACAAAAAAGTCTTCAGGCGGTACAAAGAACCAAAGAAGATCCGCTGCTGCAAGAGTTGCAAGAACTATCCAGATGAGAACAGCGATCAACTTTTTGACTTTGTTTTCTGGTTTACTCATATCAGGTTCTTGCTGTTTGTTTTTGATACGTTTACGAAGACCTAAGATTTTTGTTTCGATTAAGTCACGGTAAACAACACGAAATATTGTCTGAGGACACATCCATCCACAAAAAACACGTCCGCCAAGAACTGTAAGACCAAAGACGCCAAGGAACATGATCATCAGTAGAAATGGCATAAGATACATCTCTTGCATGTCAAACTGGACAAATCCAAGGTGCAGTTTGAGTTTGTCAAAACTGAGTAAAAATAGATGATTTCCATCCATCGTGATCCACGGAATCGAAAGAGAGATAATCGTTGCGATACCAAATCCAACGTATCTCATCATTCTCCAAGGGGTAGTTTTTTCTTTTTTTAAGGGCTTTTCAATAGTAGCCATTGTTTCTCCTTATTTGGTTGTTTGAGGGCAAGTGATTTTGTTTATCACCATTTCCTCGGCATTTTCTGGTGTTTTGTGAACTGTGTAACCTGAAGCGAAATTTTTTAGCTCACGCGATTCTATGTAATCCTTCAAAGAACTGCGGCTTACATGTAAGACCCGAGCGATTTCGCTTACAGTTTTATTTGACTTTATAAGAGATAAAATCTCATTATGATATTGATCGAATTTTGATGATGATCGGCTTCCCTTCGGTCTACCTATAGACTTTTTTGAGTTATCCTGAAGTGTTTGTCGTAGCTCGTCGATAAGGCCTAAAACAAGCATTACATCACTCTCGCGGGTAATTATAACAGATTGTCTTACAAAGTGGACTTCATAGGAATTCTTAAGAAGACAGCTAAACATCTGAACCGCATCTTCCATATTTGTACTCAAAACCCAAGTATCATAAACTAAAAGAGTCCCGCCTGCTCCATGTTTAAAGTATGAAGCAACTTCATCTCTTTCATCTAAGCGTTTGTTCTGAGATTTTTGGTCTATGAATTCTTCGTCTACAACTATCCCTTTTTGATTGGCATACAAACTTACGAGCTTTAATTGTTCATACGCAGTTTCAAAATTTTTGTCTGAACGAATATAAGTGTGAACCATAATAACGTTAAAACTCCTCTTGACTTTTAGTTTCATCGTCATTATAGTATTTTTTGACGTATAAAGTCAATAAGAAAAATGTTTTTTTCGTCAAGATGAGTTCTTTATATTTTTGTTTGATATAATCGCATTTATGAATAGTCTGTTTATAGAATATAGAGACCCTTTGTTTGGGATCATCGTCTTTTTTGTTTTGGTCTTTGTGATCGCCTTGTTTAGTTATTGGTGGGGACGTTTTAAAACAAAAGATGACCACCGACATCTGGACAGATTTTTACGTCAGTTTAAAACTGCACCCTCCGAAACAGAGCTAAAAGAGCTACTATCCTCCTCTAAAATATCATCAAAGTCTTGGCTTTTACTTGCGGATTCGTATTCTAAAAATGGTCAATATGAAAAAAGTATAGAGATCTATTATGGACTTTTGGCAAATAAGCAAGAAGATGTCAATAAAAAAGAGATTATGTTTTTACTTGGAAGAACCTATTTTAAAGCTGGTTTTTTAGAACGCAGCAAAAACGTTTTTTTGGAGATACTCAAGGCAAACCCTCGCACCCCGCAAGCTTTGCGCTACCTTCTTCTTATCTATGAGCATCTTCGAGATTATAAATCGGCGCTTAGTGTTTTAGAGCCTTTAGATGAACTTGGCGAAGATGTAAAAAGTGATAAGATCTATCTTGAAGCGATTTTACTCTTAAATGATTATACGATAGATGAAAATGAAAAAACGCAGAAACTTTTAGCTTTATATAAAGAGCATAGAAGATTAACTTACCTTATTTTTGAATATTTATTTAGAAAGCATCCAAAATTAGCATGGCAAAATCTCGACCAGTCTCAATGTGAAAGAGTGAGTGATCTCTTATGGAATCTTTCTCCTGATGCTATCGATTTTGATATAATTTCACAAAATGTCTATTTGCGTGAACTTTTCAGTGCAAAAGGTTTTGTCGCCTTAGAAAAAAGCAGTTCAGTCTTTGAATTTGATCTTCTTATCAATCTTCGAAAAACTGATTATAAAGGTGCGACACTGAATTTTGAGTATATCTGCAAAGAGTGTAAGCAGATTTACCCTTTTGCGTTTCAGCGATGTCCCTCATGTCATGCGATAGATTCAGTGATGAGCGAACCGATTATCTCGAAGGAATACAGTGAAAACAATAACTCTTTTCAGTGATGGAAGTGCGCTTGGCAACCCTGGACCAGGCGGATATGGAGCTATCCTCCGTTATAACGACAAAGAACGGATCATAAGCGGCGGAGAGGCTCATACGACAAATAACCGTATGGAGCTTCTTGGCGTTATTGAAGGGCTTCGTGCACTGAAAGAGCCTTGTCAAGTCGAGGTGATCTCTGACTCTTCTTATGTAGTCAAAGGGATCAATGAATGGCTCGGCGGATGGATTGCAAGAGATTTTAAAAAGGTAAAAAATCCAGATTTGTGGACTGATTATCTTGAAGTCTCAAAACCGCATAAGATAAAAGCAACTTGGGTTCGTGGGCATAATGGACATGATGAAAATGAAAAATGTGATCTACTTGCAAAAGAGCAAGCGCAAAAGCAAAAAGATCAATTAAAATAAAGGAAGAGGGCACTATGGATTCTTTAGAGAAACAACTTGGGTATACATTTAAAAACAAACAGCTCCTTATCGAAGCGCTGACACATAAAAGCTATAAACAGCCCTACGATAATGAGCGTCTTGAATTTTTGGGAGATGCAGTTTTAGATCTCATCGTCGGTGAGTATCTGTACAAAAACTTTCCAACTTCAGATGAGGGAAAACTCTCTAAGATCCGTGCGTCACTTGTAAATGAAAACGGCTTCAATAAGCTTGCAAATGTACTTGGGCTAGGAGAACATATCTTTTTGTCCAATGCTGAGGAAAACAATGAAGGGCGAACAAAACCTTCCCTCTTATCCAATGCCTTTGAAGCGTTGATGGGCGCAATCTATCTTGAAGCAGGATTGCATAAAGTTCAAGAGATTATGATCTCTTTGCTTGAAGAAAATTATGAAGAGATCTCTCTTGATTCACTTTTTCGTGATTATAAAACAACACTTCAGGAACTCACACAAGCAAGATTTAGTGAAACTCCAGAGTATCGCCTTGTAGGCAGCAGCGGCCCTGATCATAAAAAAGAGTTTGAAGTCGCTGTTATCATCGAGGGTAAAGAGTATGCAAGAGCGCTGGGCAAAAGTAAAAAAGCCGCACAACAAGAAGCAGCATTTACTGCGATAGAGATTTTACAAAAGGAACATGTATGAACCGCTTTGGACAAAGATTTAGTTTCACAACTTTTGGAGAATCCCACGGCAAAGCGCTTGGTTGTGTCGTAGATGGTGTTCCTGCTGGACTTCTTATAGATGAAGCATTTATCCAAAGTGAACTCGATCGCCGGAAGCCGGGAAAAAGCAAGTTTGAAACAGCACGTAAAGAAGATGATAAAGTTGAAATCCTCAGCGGTGTTTTTGAAGGTCTTTCAACTGGAACTCCAATTGCGATGGTGATTTATAATACAGACCAAAAATCAAAAGACTATTCAAACATCAAAGACGTGTTTCGTCCAGGACATGCAGATTTTACCTATTTTCATAAATACGGCATTCGTGATTACAGAGGTGGAGGACGCTCATCTGCGAGAGAAACAGCGGCTCGCGTGGCTGCTGGAGCTATTGCTAAATTGATGTTACAAGAGCTTGGAGTCGAAATAGAAAGTGGAATTTGCGAGATTGATGGCATTAAAGCGACAAATTTTGATTATGAATATGCAAAGGAAAGTATTATCTATACTCTTGATGCTTCTGTTGAAGAGGCTCAAAAAGAAGCTGTACTCAAGGCAAAAGATGCTCATGATTCTGTCGGTGGTGTTTCTCGTGTTGTAATCAAAAATGCGCCGATAGGACTTGGTGAACCTATGTATTATAAAATGGATGCGATTTTAGCAGACGCAATGATGAGCATCAATGCTGTTAAAGCCGTAGAGATAGGTGATGGCATCATTAGTGCAACGAAACTAGGCTCACAGAACAATGACCAAATTCGTTCAAATGGCTTTTTGAGTAATCATGCAGGCGGAATTTTGGGCGGAATCACCAATGGCGAAGATATCATCTTAAACGTCTATTTTAAACCAACTCCATCGATCTTTCAAGAACAACATACAGTGACGAAAGATAATGAAGAGGTCGACTTCTCACTCAAAGGTCGTCATGATCCATGTGTCGCGATCCGCGGAACTATCGTCTGCGAAGCGATGGCGGCAATCGTGGTAGCTGATATGCTTTTACTTAATATGGGCAGAAAAATGGATGGCGTTAAAAACTACTATAAATAAACTCTTCTCAAACCCTTAGATATAAGGGTTTTGATAAACTAAACTCCGACATCTTCTTTGTAAAATTCATTCTATATAAAGTAATATTAAGGCATAATGCAAAAATTTTAAAATTCTGTATATCATCTTGTGGTATGCAACAAATAGGATAATATTCGTGAATAGAATCGCATTGAAATACAATGATGAAATTGTTGACTTGCAGACTGCAAAGGCGCTTGGCATCGAAGGTGAACCGATAGAACTTGATAACTCAAAAGCGTCATTGGAAGTTTTACGCCATTCAACGGCGCACCTCATGGCACAAGCTATCAAATCACTCTATCCTGACGCTGAGTTTTATGTCGGGCCTGTTGTTAAAGAGGGATTTTATTATGATTTTAAAACCTCTGCGACTATCGGTGAAGCTGACCTTAAAACGATAGAAAAAGAGATGCTTAATCTTGCAAAGAAAAAAACAGAGATAGAAAAATATGATATCTCGATGGATGAAGCAAAAGTCAAATTTGCAAATGATCATTTGAAGCTTGAAGTTATGAAACGTATTCCAAGTGAGACGGTTTCTATCTATAAACAGGGTGATTTTGAAGATCTTTGTCGTGGACCTCACTTGCCAAATGTTGGATTTATCAGATACTTTAAACTGATGAAAATCGCTGGCGCATATCTTGGCGGAGACTCTAAAAACGAAGTGCTTACTCGTATCTACGGGATAGCTTTTGCGGATAAAGAAGCACTCAAAAACTATCTTGATATGATGGCAGAAGCTGAAAAACGTGACCATAGAAAAATCGGTGCGGAGATGAAACTTTTCTCTTTCCGTGAAGAGGTAGGCTCTGGTTTTGCACTCTGGCTTCCTGCTGGTGCGCGTTTACGAAGCCGTTTGGAACAACTTCTTTTTAAAGCGCACCGAAAACGTGGTTATGAGCCGGTTCGCGGACCTGAGATGCTTAAAAGTGATCTTTGGAAAGTTTCAGGACATTACCAAAACTACGGCGAAAATATGTACTTCACGCATATAGAAGAATCAGAAGACAAAAAAATCGAGTTTGGTATTAAACCGATGAACTGTGTGGGACATATTAAAGTATATGAAGAAGATCTTCGTTCATACCGCGATCTTCCACTCAAATATTTTGAATACGGCGTGGTTCACCGTCATGAGATGACAGGTGCACTTCACGGGCTTTTCCGTGTTCGTGAATTTACTCAAGATGATGCACATATTTTCTGTACTGCGGCGCAGGTTGAAGAGCAGATTATAGAAGTTGTAGATTTTGTCGATAAAATTATGACAACTTTCAATTTTGATTATAAAATGATGATCTCTACAAAACCTGAAAAAGCCGTGGGCGATGATGCAGTGTGGGAAATATCTACACAGGCGCTAAAAAATGCGATGGACAAACACAGTCTTGCTTATGAGATAGATGAGGGCGGCGGAGCATTTTACGGACCTAAGATAGATATTAAGATCACTGATGCTATCGGGCGTGAGTGGCAGTGTGGAACTATCCAGTTAGACTTTAACTTGCCACAGAGATTTGAGCTTGAATATACAGGTGATGATAACGATAAAATTCAACCTGTTATGATTCATAGAGCAATTTTAGGTTCTTTTGAGCGTTTTGTTGGTATATTGACGGAACACTATGCTGGAGAGTTTCCAATGTTCGTCGCACCTACGCAGGTTGCGATCGTTCCAATTGCAGAAACTCATAACGCATATGCTAAAGAGTTGGCAGATAAACTGCTTGATATCGGTGCAGACAGTGAGATCTATTCTAAAAATGATAGCTTGAACAAACGTATCCGTACGGCTGAGAAGGCGCGTGTTCCTATGATTATTGTTTTGGGTGACGAAGAGGTCGCTAACAAAACGATTGCCATAAGAGACAGAAGAACGCGTGAACAATACAATCTAAGCGAAGCAGAATTTGTTGCGCTTATACAAACTAAAATAAACGAGGTAAATTTTTGATCAAAAAACAAGACCGTGTCATAATGAATGACGATATCAGAGTCCCTGAAGTACGTTGTAACGTAGATGGTGGTGAATCTTTAGGTATTATATCTACTGATGAAGCTATGGAAAAAGCGAATCAAATGGGACTTGATTTAGTTCTTATCGCTCCGACTGCTAAACCACCGGTCGCGAAAATTATGGACTACGGTAAGTTCAAATACCAAGAAGAGAAAAAACTCAAAGAACAGCGCAAAAACCAGACGAAGATCGATGTTAAAGAGATCAAACTTTCTGTAAAAATCGCTGAAAATGATATCTCTTACAAAGTAAAACATGCAAGAGAATTTTTAGCAGAGGGCAAACATGTGAAATTTCGCGTTTTCCTTCGCGGTCGTGAAATGGCGCATCCAGAAGCTGGTAAAGAAGTTTTACTTCGCGTATGGCCAATGCTTGAAGATGTAGCAACAATGGAAAAACCGCCTATTTTCGAAGGTCGTTATTATAATATGTACCTTCTCCCGATCAAATAGAAGGTAAAACTCTTTAAATAAAGCATAGGTTTTCCTATGCTTAACACTGCATTTTGTCAGAAATGGCGAAAAATCCCCTTTTACATGTATACTTCACTCTTTATTGGATAAAATGTTATAAAAACTGAGGTGAGTTATGGTGAAATTTTTTAGAAGATCAGTTTATATTTTAGTGGCACTTTATACTTTAGCTGGCTTTTTTTTAGTCCCCTATCTTATCAAAACGAAAGCTGTTGAAATCGCCAATGAAAAGATCAACGGGAAGCTTTCTATCGCAACAGCTAGCTTTAATCCATATACTTTTCGAGTGAAATTGGGCTCAGTAGAGCTTGATTCGATTGAGAAAAAGAAGATATTTTCACTTCGTGAGCTTAATGTCAATCTGCAAGTATTGGCTCTTTTAGATAAAACGATACATGTGAAAAGTGTAGAACTTCAAGAGCCTTTTTTAGATGTTGTATATGCAAAAGATAAAAAGCTTAATCTTCTCAACATTGTAAAACCTTCAAAAGATCAAAACAAAACTACTTCAAAAAATGATTTTCGTTTCATTCTTGATGATTTGGCAGTGACAGATGGAACAATCGCTTATGAAGATTATACAAAAACCTCTCCATATAAAACGGCTCTCAATGATCTGGAATTTAAGATCAAAAATATTGATACTGGAAAGAAGAGTACAAAAGTAGGCTCTTCTGTGTTGCAATTTGATTTTAATGATGGAGGTAGCTTTGAGCTTGTAAACAGTATAAAATCTATCTCTCCCTTTGTTGTTGATGGAACTCTAGATTTAAAATCAGTTACGCTCTACTCTGGATGGAAATATATAAAAGATATGCTCAATATCGAAATCGCAGATGGCAAACTTAGCACTCACGTCCAATATCATGTAGATCTCGATGAGCTCAAAAATCTAAAAATCGATAATAGTTCAGTGAGTCTTTCAGGGTTGAGAATAAAAGCTAAAAATAAACCATTAGATATTTTAAGTATCGCAACATTACAAGTGAATAAAATTAGCGCTTTACCTTTACAACAAGAGGTGCATGTAGAAGCTGTTACGATTAACGGAGTGGATCTTAAAGCGCAAAGACTCGCAGGCAATAAAATCGATTGGCAAGAATATATAAAAGTCAATAAAACTTCAGATAAGCCTGAAGCAGAAGATAAAAATGAAACAAAACCGTGGAAGGTTACTCTGGGTAGATTCGCATTAGAGAGTTCGAAAATAATTCTTAATGACACTATGCTTACGCCATCGCAACTTATCGCTCTTGAAAATATATCTTTACATGTAAGCGATCTCGTCCTTGGAAAAGATGGTTGGTTAAGTTACGATTTTCATACAGATCTAAATCATGAGACAGCTCTTGGAGCAAGTGGTAAAGTACAGCTAAAGCCGCTCAAACAAGAGGGTGAATTTTCCATCACAAACCTTACATCCAAATTTTTAAACCCATATATTGCAAAATATACTGCTCCCATCAAAGCTGATGGAGCTTTAAGTTTGAGTGGCTCGGAGAGTTTTAGCGCAGCTGAGGCAACATCCAAAACAAGTAAGCCAAAATTTCTACTCAAAAACTTTGATGTAAACAGCTCGGCTCTTGCTTTGAGCGATACAAACATCAAGCCAAATCAAACGATAAAGCTTAACAATTTCCTCTTACATGTAAGCGATTTTGACTTGGATGCAAAAAGCTGGTTTAAGTATGATATCCGTACACATATCAATCAAACAGGCTCGATTAGCTTGGCTGGAAAACTTCAGCGTGAGCCACTCAGACAAGAGGGTGAGTTTGCTATAAAGACGTTTGGATTAAAGTTTTTAAATCCATATATTAACCCTTACACCTACCTAAGCATAGAAGATGGTGCTTTAAGTGTCAATGGTAAAGAGAGTTTTAACAGCGTTTCAAAATCACCGAAAATGAGCGCGAAGGGGAACTTTGGACTTGATAAAATAATATTGAAAGATAGCAGAGATCATAAACTACTCACATCATTTAATAAACTTGATCTTGGATATACTTTTGATTATGCACCAAACAGGCTTTATATTGATAAAGTCCTTATCGATTCACTCTATGCAAACACAATGATTGATCAAAATAAAACGATCAACTTTGCGAAACTCATGAAACCTGCAAAAGTCGATCACAACACATCTATGGTCTCAAAACAAACAGCCAAAAAATCAGAACCGTTTCCGATAAAGATTATGGATATTACAGTGAAAAATGGGAGCGCAGATTTTATGGATCAGTCTCTTTTTTACGTGTTTAAAACACATATCCATGATCTTAATGGAAAAATTTATGGGGTCTCTTCTCAAGCAAATGAGACAAGTAATATCGATCTTGACGGTGTTGTAGACCAATATGGTTCTGCAAAAATTCAAGGTTCCATCAATGCGGCAAATCCTAAAAAATATACAGATATGAATGTGAATTTTAGTAATTTAGCTCTCAATAACCTCACAGCCTATACGGCAACATTTGCAGGTTATAAAATAGATGATGGCAAACTTTTTGTTAAGCTCGGTTATAAAATCAATGATGGGAAACTTGATGCTGCCAATAGTGTTGTAATCAAGCATATAAAACTTGGTGATACGGTTAAAGATCCGAGTATTACTGTTTGGCCGCTTCGTCTTGCTGTTGCTCTTTTAGAAGATAGTGATGGCGTTATAGATATCGATCTGCCTATCAAAGGGGATCTTAATAATCCTGATTTTAGATATGGGGCGATGGTTTGGAAAGTTCTTGGTAATTTGGTTACAAAAGCAGTAACCGCTCCTTTTAGACTTTTAGGATCAATGCTAGGATTTAATGGAGATACTCTGCAGTCAATCGATTTTGAGCCGGGTAAGACAGTTTTACTTCCTCCTGAGATTGAAAAGCTGGATAACATTACAAAAGCTTTGCAAAAACGTCTCAGTATATCTCTGAGTGTTGGAGTTACTTATGATACAAATACAGATAAAAAAGCGATTCAAACACAAAAATTGATCGACTTGATTGTGAAAAAAAGTGGTGCAACAAATGAGGAAGAGCGAAGAAATGCTTTAAATGCAGAGATGCTTGAGGGGATCTTCCTTAAAAATTCAACGCGTGATAATCTAAACAAGATAAAAGATAAATTTAAAGAGCAGTATAAAGATATTAAAGAGTTCAATGAAGAGTATACGGCAAAACTCGCAGTTGAGGACAGCAGTTTTATGCCCGTGAGTGAAGATGAATTAAAAACGCTTGCTGCTTCAAGAGCAAAAGTGATCTCTGAGTATCTAGTAGTCAAACAAAAAATAGATCCAACTCGAATCATATTTGCTCCAGTACAAGCAACGCAAGAGACGACAAAAGAGGTTAAGACAAAACTTGATATTAATGTTAAATAATTTTGAATAAAAAATAAAATATATTTTATTGGATTTATTATAATAAATAGAATATAATCACAAATTATATATAAAGGAATTTAATGGCATTTTCTCCAGCAAACCGCAAAGGGACAATTAGCGGAATTATATTTGTTGCGTTAGTAGCGGCTTCAGCTACTTATATCGCAGCACTCGGTCCAATCAAAGGCTTAGGGATTTCCGCACTTGTTGTGGGTATCGTCATAGGTATTTTTTATGCAAATACTTTGCATAATCATTTTCCAAAAGAGTGGGAAACAGGTATTGTATTTTCAGGAAAGAAAATCCTTCGTTTTGCGATCGTGTTTTACGGTTTTCGTATTACGTTTCAACAAATCGCCGCAGTTGGAATGGACGGATTTTTGGTTTCTCTTATCATGCTAAGTACAACGTTTATTTTTGGAACGTGGATTGGGCACAAGGTATTTAAAATGGATATGGACACATCTATGCTTACGGCATCAGGTGCTGCTGTTTGTGGCGCTGCTGCAGTTTTGGCAACAGAACCAGTTTTAAAAGCTGAAGGGCATAAAACAGCTGTTGCTGTCAGTATGGTTGTTCTTTTTGGAACAGTTTCTATGTTTTTATATCCTGTTATGTATCAAGCGATTATTGAGCCAGCATCTGGTTTCTTACATATGACACCGGCACAGTTTGGTATTTATACGGGTGGAACAATCCATGAAGTTGCACAAGTTGTCGCGGTTCCATTTTCTATTCCAAATGCTCCGATTGATATGGCAAACAGTGCTGTTATTGTGAAGATGACTCGTGTTATTATGATTGCTCCAATGCTGATTGTTTTGGGTCTTTACCTTTCATATCAAGCTAAAAAGACAGGTTCTGCGACAGATGCTGTTAAACTTGTTATTCCTTGGTTCGCAGTTTATTTTATTGGTATGGCTGGTCTGAATTCACTTATTGAGATGTATTTAGTAGGCGGTGGTGCAGCGATTGCTGAGACAGTTCACTCTATTATCTCAAATGTAAATGAAGTAGATACTTTCTTACTTACGATGGCCATGACCGCTCTTGGTATGGGAACACGTTTTGCGAAGTTTAAAGGTCTTGGTATTGCTCCACTTTATACAGGTGCAGCAATGTTTGCATGGCTTGTAATCGGTGGTTTTTTAGTTACGAAAGTGGTAACAACTTTCTTATAATCTTCAGAAAACTTTACATGTAACGATATCCGCTTACATGTAAAGACTATCTTCTTCTATAACTTAACGCTTCGAGTACATCTTTTTTTCGTATCATTTGACTTTGATCCAAATCTGCAATCGTTCTTGCAACTTTTTGTACCTTTTTGATCGCTCTAAATGAAAGTGAAAAGCGATGTACGGCATTTTCTAAACTCTCTTTGGCTTCATCATCCATAATGCAGTATTTTTCTATCTCTTCATCATCCATTTTTCCATTAAAGCTTTTTTGTCCACGTGTTGCCATGAATTCTATAGTTTGCAAAACTTTGCTATGAAGCTGCGCGGATGTGACATCGCTCGTATCGCTTAAAGTAACATTTTGCATAGTGACATGAAGGTCGATACGGTCTAAAAATGGATCAGAAAGACGGTTCTTGTATCTTTGAATCTCAAGTTCGCTACATCTGCATTCTTTAGAAGTATCGAGGAGATTACCGCATGGGCAAGGATTCATAGCAGATACAAATAAGAATGAGGCTGGATATTCAACTTTCGAGTTGACGCGTGAAATACGGATCTGATTGTCCTGCAGAGGCTCTCTGAGTGCTTCTAAGATATTTTTACTATAGTGTGGAAGTTCGTCAAAAAAGAGAATCCCGTTGTGACTAAGTCCCACTTCTCCGATTTTTGCATTATGAGAACCTCTGTCATTTCCAAAAGTTAATACGAACAAAATGACTAAAAATACGCTTTATCTTCAAATAATTACAATAAATAACACGAATAGTACATAAATTATAGCGAATAGATTATTTTTTACAAAAGTTATTACGACAATATTTAAGGAGGATTTATGAATAAAGGTGTGAAAATAGTGTACAGAAAAACGATTAAAGAGCCTCATATGCTTCGAGGATTTGAAAAACTTTCCAGTAATGCTCTGCCAAAGCCGTCAAGCTACGAAAATACAAGGACATGGCAGTTTGATCTAACAAGGGAGAATGGAGTGAAAGCTTTTAGAGAATTAACCGAATTGTTTGAACTACCTCTTAAGGATATTCACGTTGATCGCTTGTTTTGTAAGATGATAGTGCATGAAAGCGATGATGTATTGTTTGAGGCACATGAATGGGATGAGACATATCAGCTAATGAGTAGAATGGGATATATATAAGAACTAGTATATAAAACTGTATGAGAAAGGAACATTTGTGCCTGTAAGAAAAATACCAAAAAATTATAGGTCTGTTACTGGTAGTTTTGCCAGTCTAAAGAATGGAAGGAACGTCTTTCATGAGTCTCTTTTAGAAAGAGACTTTTTCCTTATGCTGGAGTTCGATCATTCGGTGGTATCATACGAAGAACAGCCTACTGAAATGTATTATAGATATAACGGCAAAAAAATAAAATATACACCTGATTGTCTCGTGCATTACGATGATGATCGGCCATCTTGCATTTACGAAGTGAAGTTTAGCGATGAGATCAAAGAAAAAAAAGTATTTTTAGAAGCAAAATTTGAGCAGATCGAAGAGTACCTCAATGACAATGATATGGATTTTAAACTGTTTACAGAAATGGACGTTGATAGTATTCATCTTGACAATTTAAAGTTTTTATACAATTTTTCAGTCATCCGAAATCAAACTAAGATAGATGCTATAAAAAAAGTTTTTTTAAAAAATACACACATAGCTTATCAAGATTTTTTGAATGCCTATTCTTCAAATAAATATGAGCAGGCAGAAGTAATCCCCTATATATGGTATTTAGTCTTAACACATTTTTTGAGTATAGATTTGTATAAAAAGATCAGCAATGAAACAATATTGAAGGTCGTCATATGAGCAAGCTAAACTTATCTATTGGCAACAAAGTGTATTGTGGAAGCGAAGACGTGACCATCAAGAAGCATATTGATTTACGCAGTATATTTGTTGAGGATAGCAATGGTAATACAAAAATTGTTTTAATTTCTGATCTTACAAGCTATAAGAACGACGATGAAGTCCCTACTGTTTCGGAACATCTTATTGAGTTCACAGATGAACAATGGGGCAAGGCAAAGGAAAGATTGGAAATTATAAAGCCTTTACTGAAAAAATCTAGGACTAGAGAAGATGTCGAAAAAATAGCTAAAGAAAAGAACTTGCATATCGCGACATTATACAGATGGATAAATCAATATGAAGGGAGTGAGCTATTAAGTGTCTTGGTCCCAAGATATTCAAATAGGGGCGGCAAAGGGAAAATCCGTATAAAAGAAGAGTCTGAGCTTATCGTAAACAAAGTGATCGACGAGTTATATTTGCATAAACAAAAACTTACTCCTAGGCAGGTTTATTTTGAGATAAAGAGACGATGCACGAATGCTAAAGTCGATATTCCACATGAAAATACTGTCAGAAATCGTATCAAGCAGTTGTCAGAAAAGAGAGTCTATAAATTTAGAGAAAGTAAGCGCAATGGCGAGAGGTTGTTTAGAAACACGGATGGGATGTTCCCGGCAGGAAGGTATCCGCTTGATATAGTTCAAATCGATCATACACCTATGGATATAATTGTAGTTGATGAACAATATCGCCAGCCAATAGCAAGACCATTTTTAACACTAGCAGTTGATGTGTATAGCAGAATGATAGTTGGATTTTATATCTCACTTGAAGAGCCTAGTTATTTTTCTGTATCACAATGTCTTACACAGGCCATTTTATCTAAAGAGAAAGTTTTAAGGGATTATGGCATAAATGGAGAATGGAATATATGGGGCATTCCACGGGCTTTACATCTTGATAATGGGGCAGATTTTAGAAGTTTAGATCTTCAAAGAGCATGTGAACAGTATAATATTTCTATTGAATGGAGACCGGTAGCAAGACCGCAATTTGGAGGACATATTGAAAGACTTATAGGAACTTCAATGCAAGTCGTGCATACTCTTCCAGGAACTACGCGTTCAAATATTAAAGATCGTGGAGAATATAATTCGGCAAAAGAGGCAGTCATGACACTCTATGAGCTTGAAAGATGGTTTTGCGAATATGTGGTGAACAGTTATCATAATACTGTGCACTCTTCAATTGGGATGACTCCTCAGAAAAAGTTTGAAATTGGAATCTTTGGTGATGAACATGAACTCGGAAAGGGACTGCCTGAAAGAATTGAGGATGAGGATAGTTTCAGGCTTTCTTTGCTGCCATCGGTTGAAAGAAGTATTCAACAGTTTGGAGTGACGGTTGACAAGATTCACTATTACCACGACGTATTAAGAAAATGGATCAAAGTGAAAGATACAAATGGCTCAATGAGAAAGTTCATTTTTAAAATAGATCCAAGGGATATCAGTAATATATGGTTTTATGATCCCAATATCAAGGATTACTTTCCTATCCCGTATAGAAATATCTCTTATCCTCCAATCTCAAGATGGGAACTCCGAGCAATTAAGCAACATCTCGCAAGCAAAAATATTGATAATCCAGATGAAAGTATTTTATTTAAGGCACATGAAAATATGAAAAAAATTCAAGATGAAGCGACAACCAAGACAGCTATGAAGCAGAAAGAGACAAGAAAGGCACATAAGAGAAAGATTGAGGGCTCAACATCACCTAAGAAGCAGGAGAGCGAGAAAATCGCAAGAGAGACATCTATGGATGATCTAAGCAGTGATATCAAACCTTTTGATGAAATAGAGTTCTTATGATGAATAGAAAATATCCTCATGTTTTAGAAAATGTTGAAAATGTAATTGAATTGTCAAAAGATGAGAGAATATATTTTTTAAGGGAAGAAAAGTGGCTCGGCTATACCTTGGCTAAAGAGATCCTGGAAAAAATGCAGACTTTAATGGATTATCCGAGAAAAAGCAGAATGCCCAGTATGTTATTGATAGGTGAAACGAATAATGGTAAGACCTCCATTTTAAAAAGGTTTATGAAAAAGAATCCTCCTATTAGAAATAATGAAGCTGTTGAGACAACAATTATTCCAGTGATTTCGATTCAAGCTCCTCCAGGAGGAAGTCTGAATGAGCTTTATACAAATATTCTTAATCAATTTGCCGTGCCATTTAAAAATACAGACAAAATAGCAAAAAAACAGCAGCAGGTAGAATACTATTTTGGCCTCTGTCAGTTGAAAATACTCATAATTGACGAAGTACACAATATATTAAGTGGACCAGTTGCAAAGCAGACAACATTTATGAATACTCTAAAAACGCTTAGTAATGATTTGCAGATTTCTATTATTTTAGCGGGTATCAAAGATGCGTTGTATGCGACAAATACCAATACGCAGATTAGCAATAGATTCAAACCGGTATTTTTAACAAAATGGCAGTATGATAGAGAATATCTTTCTTTACTTACTAGTATTGAGATGACTCTACCCCTGAAAAAACCAAGTGGCATAGCAAATGATGTAAAGATAGCTCAAAGTATTTTGGATTTGAGTGAGGGATATATTGGAGAGATGTTTGATTTAATCACATTAGCATCAGAACTCGCAATCGAGAATGATTCGGAAAAAATCACTATTGATATCATTAAGAAATCTGATTTTGTGAAACCATCGCTAAGAAAAAATTTTGATGATATGGTAAGGCTTTGATATCGTATGTGACGCATTTTATTGATTTAAGAGACAAAGACTTCTTTACTGTGCCAAAGCCACAGGAAGATGAGCTACTTAGTTCATGGCTAGTTCGCGTTGCACTTGCTCATGACACACTTCCTTGGACTTTTATGAATCTTCATTTTCCAGAATATCATAATCTACCATTTTCAAGAGATTTGGATGTATGGGCACCTGATGACATGTTAGTGAAATTGGCAAAAAAAAGCGGCTATACATATGAACAAATATACAGTTTAACACTTAGAAGCTATATAGGGACGGTGTTGCCGCAATTCAATCCATCGTGCGGTAATGTATACTTCTCATATATTAAAGTACGTGGTAGATCTAATCAATCATTTGGACAAAAGTTTTGTTCGAGATGTTTAGAAGACGATTTAGTGCCATATTTTAGAAGAGAGTGGAGATTAAAAGCTATTGATGAATGCCAAAAACATCAAATTCCACTGTTGGATAGATGTGAACATTGTGCTAAACCTATATCACTATATAAGTTCAGTAGAGAAGGGCAAGGGTATATGGTTTGCTGGTATTGTGGAAAGAAATTTTTAGTCTGAGGTTGGAATCGAACTTTTTCTGGTTTAAAGACAGTAACTTAACTTTTGCAGTTGTTTAGCACCGTTGTGTATAATGCTTGTTAGGCATTTATCCAACCTGAGATTGTGCACAGTCCTTTTTTAAAGAGTGAGCTGATATTTTGACATCAGAAAAATGTCAATCTCTGCTTGTGAAGCATTAGAGAGTAAAAAATCTTCTTCAGATTTTGAGAGATTACATATCCCAAAATTTTTAACATAATTTTTTGCCAGAGCGAAATAATCAGATGAATAAGGCTTGCTAGTATGCTGAATGTAATACCAAAAAACTTTTGATTTTAAGATTTTCTCAATAATGGGTGTAAACCTACAAAGGGATTTTTCTTCCCATGCGCTTTAAAGTTTGCTTAAATTGATTCTCTGAGTCTCTACAAATCATTTTTCTATTTTAGATTCAATCATGGATACAGATAACGCTTTTATCGCATCCATATCAAATTCATCTTCTATCGGGTTTTCTGTAAAATCATACTCCCCATAAAAATTGATGTGCTGCCAGTGGATAATCGAACCATTTTTAAGGGCATGGATAATTTTATTTTGTTGTTCAGGATCTTTTTCTTTCGCAAGTAAATCTGAAAAATAGAGATAGTTCCAGCAGATAATCGAGTTTTGAATCAGACGCAATGCATTGCTGGCAATATCCTGTTCCTCCTTTGTAGCATAAAAATATTCGCCGCTATTTCCGAAAAAAACCGCTTTGGAGAATTTATTTGCACTTTCCACTTTATTGAGCTGTTTTTCGATCTGCTGTCGCAAGCTAACGTCGTCGATGTAGTTGAGCAGAAACTGTGTCTTGATGATACGGCCAAATTCCCTGAGTGCCTGATAAAGTTTATGTTTACGCGAATAGGATGTCAGACGCTTAAGTAGCTGTGAGGCAGTGACACGTCGCTCTTTAATGGTGATTATCAGACGAATCATCTGTTCCCACTGCTCTTCGATGATAGCGGTGTTGATTTGCTTAACCGGCAGGAGTGTATAACCGTTCTCCCGATAAAGCTTTTTAGGCTCAAATGCATAGAGTTGTTGATCTTTGAAATTTTTAATCCGTGGTGCAAATGAGAATCCCAGTAAATGGGTCAGAGCAAATATCACCTCACTGTATCCGAACGTATCCGTAGAATGGATATCGCTTTGAATTATCTCTTGATGCATTAATCCATCGATAACGTAGGCGGCTTCGCGCTCGCTGGCGTTGATCACTGTCGTATAAAACAGCCGGTGCGATTCATCCACAAAACTGTATCTGCTTACTCCTCGCCCCAAACCAAAATACTTGAACGAATAGCCTGAATTAAGCGAATCGACGCTGAGATTAAATTTCTGACCATCACTGGCGGTATGATTTTTATCGGGATTGGCACGAAAGAGTTTAGGAATATTAAGTGTTTCCGTAAACGCGAGTACGGCATCATTAGCTTCTTGAAGTATATCGGGTGAGAGATACCATGTGCGAATATAATCGATGTCGTGTACTGATATCCCTTTGGATATCTTTGCCATTTTCGGGATGCTGATGTTGCATCCATATCCGATGATCGATGCATATAGAGCATTTGGTTTGGGTGCGCGATGATGTAGCGTCCTTGTATGGTGATGAAACTTTACACCAAATATCGCCAGCCGGTCGATTTGACGAAGCACGTCAATAAGAGGGATAAATTTCTCTTTTGGCAGATAGGCATTCAGCCCATCCTCCTCTTCACGCTTTTCGAGTTTAGGGGTATGTACAATAAACGATCCATCTCCTTTAGCATGGAAAAAGCTGTTAATCCCTTTGATGACATTATTGTTGACGTTGCGGTAGATTCCATCAAGCTCACCTCTTAAGTCATCAAGTACACCGATTGAAGATTTCAACTTATCCATTCCATAGCGCTTGATATAGAGTTCTTTCTTTCGGTTGTATTCGCCAATATCAATCAGATAATCGTTAAACGCACGGTAGCGATAGGAGTTATTGAGATTGAGTGACCCTGATTTGATTCCCTCGGCTATAGCTACGAAAAGAAACATTTTATACAGCGATATCCGAAACGGTTCGTCTGTGGTACTTTGAAGCAAAGAATTTTTTTCCTCTTCACCCAAAAATTCCATTGGCAATTTTACTGTAACGTTTCCTCCGGTCGTTTTGAAGAATGCAATCGCTTTAAGCAGTGACTTGTCTGATTCCTTTTCATCGAATTCTAATGCTTTAATGATATCGGAGACCCGATTTTGAAGTTTACGGGAACGCTCTTCGAGTATGGCGTGATAACCAATATGATCTTCCAATTCATCATGTGCATCCAGATACGGTTTTTTCTCCTTTTCATCGGCAATCATCGCTTCGACTTGTTCGCTGATAAGGTGAATTTTTTCATCTGAACTGATATCAGAAATGAGCATTTGTTTAATGGAATAAAGTTTTGGAATCAAGCGGTTTTTGATCAGATCTGCAATTTCAATGGAAGCTTTGGAGCGTGACTGCCTTTGAAGGAAATAGGCATTCTGATGTTCACGCAGTGCGGAGAGTTTGGCGCTTTGGACCGATTGAACCAGTATCTCACAGAGCTGATCGCTCCGTATCCTTGTCTGATGTGCAACGAAACAGATTAGATCGAACTGCTGTTTGTGTTTTGCTTTTCGCAATATTTGGTGGACATCACTTTTTTCTACCCACTGCGCATAGTGGCGGGCAGTATTCTCCTCCAGTCTAATGTCGCGGATAATATCGGTTAGTGATGTATGTATATTGCGGAGTGTCTCATAGGTACGGACTTCTTCTTTGATTTTCGAAGGCTTGAGCGAATGGGAAAACTTCTTGAATCGTGCAATGGTGTAGCGCCCTGGCAGTGTTTCATCAGTTTGTAAAAAAAGCTCTAGCGGTTGCAGTGCCGTATGAGCCGAATACGACTTCAGCCTCTCGAAGATATCCGCCCGATGCGTATTCATCGCTTCGGTGATGATTTTAGAAAGGAAAGTGTAGGACGGTACTTCATATCGATAAGCAATAGCCGATTCGACCAGCGCATAGAATACTGCTTTAGGTGTAGAGAGCTGGGCAATAAGTTTCATAGATTCAGTAAGAAGTTTTTGTTTGAGATTTTCATCCGGTGATATATAGCCGAAATGTTCCCTGATTATTTTTTTATAACGAATGATTGTTTTTTGACTTGGCTGTTTCAATGCGCTTTGGACGAAGCTGTATTGTTTTTGAATATATGCAAGATCAGGGCTACTCAAAAACAACGTGTCATAAAATGTACGTGTCAGTTTAAAATAACCATACAATGCAATGAAAATAGATTTATTACTATCGTTTTCAAATGTTTCCAATTCACGCTGCATTAATAGCGGTATCGTGAATATTTCCTTTTGAATTTTTTCCTCCAAAGCAGGAGGAGATTCGAACTCTTTTTTCTGAGAGTAATTAAGGATTTGAATTAGTGGCATGTAGTCTCTTTTTTACTATTTTAACGACCGTTAGTTTACATTAATATAAGCTATGAATAAGGTCAGATATAAAACAAAAATATATGATAAAATACTTAATTATTATCTATTTTATAGCAAAGAGGAGATTGTGATGATTTTTGGCTATATTCGAGTCAGTACAGAACAACAATCTTTGCAAAATCAAAAACACAAGATCCTCGAATACGCCCAACAGCATAAACTACTGATCGACGAATTTATCGAACTAGAAATCTCTTCCAAAAAAAGTCAAAAAGAACGAAAGATCGATATCCTATTAGAAAAGATGGGTGAAGGCGATATTCTTATCTGTACTGAGCTCTCTCGTCTTGGACGCAACATGTTAGAGATCCTAAATCTCGTTGAACAATTCAACCAACATAAAATAAAACTCATCTTTACCAATCAGCCAGAACTCTCCACTAATCAAAACGAGGCACTTTCATCTTTACTTCTTGCCATATATGGATACTTCGCACAAACAGAGAGAGAAATTATTAGTGAACGAACCAAACAGGGACTCTCGGCTGCTCGTGCGATGGGAAAAGTTCTTGGTAGGCCAAAGGGAGCTAAAAACAAAACTCGCATTCTTGATCCCTATAAGGAAGAGATCACTCGCCTACTTACTATAGGAGTAAGTCAAAGTAGCATTTTAAAAATAATAAATGCAAAACTCGATAAACCAATATCAATGACTGCTTTGAGATATTTTATTTTTTATAGTATCAAATAGCAAAGCTTCTGAATTCAACCATCACAAATCCATCATTATTTCATCAAATGACTCAATCCCTCATATCCGATATATACTCCGATACACAAGATTAAGACACTTGAAATATAGGGAGCTTTTCTTATGATATCTCCGAATCCAGTAAACTTTTTGGATATATAATTGATACTTAATACAGAGATCACACCTATAAGAACCAAAGTAAGCGACAATCCAATACTAAAACCAAGAACTAATGCCACGCCCATAGCCACTTTTTTGAGCTGAAGACAGCAAAGGCATAGGGGAAAACTCCCTTTAGGTTTGTACCCGTTTTTGAGTTATTTTAGCTTAACGTACTATATATTCCGCTTTCTCAGGAGACCCCTTGATAAGCTTTTTAGAAATTTTCAAGCCCACTGAAAGGTGTTACCAGAGCATTTGTTTTTCAATTGGTGTGCAACTTTTAAACAATTGTAACCCCATGTGGATCGCGTACTGTTATTTTTTAATTAAAGCAATCTTATCATCAAAAAATACTTCCCGATTCTCATCGAAATTCGTCACCAGTGTTTGAAGACGATCCACAAAATGGCGGATCGTCTCGATCTTCTATTCAAGCAGGTAAACTCTATGTGCAATACATATCATACTGATTAAAAAGTGGGCTTTATTTTTGTGAAATAGCCGATTCTTTCCGATAAAAAATCCAGTACGCTGATGGTAAAATCATCAAAGTTAGGAATGTTGAACTGATAATCCCACCCGTAACTACAATTGCCAGCGGATAGTGAATTTCACTCCCAACACCCGTAGCAAAAAGTAAAGGCAAAATACCAAGTAATGCGGTAGAAGCAGTCATAAGTACCGGACGAAGACGTAAAAGAGTAGCATTTTTAATGACTTCTTTGAGTTCAACATCGGGAAATTTGGCACGCATTTCATCAATAAAACTTACCAAAACAATCCCGTTGAGCACCGCAATGGCAAAGATGGCAATAAAGCCAACAATCGCCGATACCGAAAGATAGACTCCGCTCACCACTAAAGCGAATATCGCCCCAATCAAGCCAAACGGGACATTAAGCAAAATCAACCCCGCTTTTGACAATGAGTTAAATGCCATATACAACAGTAAAATAATAACCAGTAGGGTAATCGGGATAATAATCATAAGCTTTTGAGTCGCTTCTTGCATGTTTTTAAAATCCCCTGCCCAACCGATGTAATACCCATCCGGCAAATCGACGCTTTGTGTGATTTTGGCATTGGCTTCTTTGACGAACGACGCAATATCGCGACCTTCGACATCGAGAGAAATGACAAGGTAGCGACTCATGTTTTCCCGTTTAATAAACGATGAACCTTGTACCGTATCAATACGACACACATCTTCCAAATTAATCACATTGCCATCGTGTGATCGAATCGGAATATTTTTAATCGTTTCGATATCGATTTTAGCATCTTTGATTTTTGGAACGATACCGTAACGGCGCACCCCTTCGATCATGTAGGTCGCCGGTTCTTCACCGATGCCGTAACGAATCACATCCATAATTTCTTCAACACTGACTCCATAACGAGCTAGCGCCTGATAATCAGGTTCTATTTTAATTTGAGCCTGACCCAGTTGCGATTCAACTTCCATCCCTTGAATACCCTTCATGGAGCCGATATTCTTTTGAATGTCCGTAGCAACCCTATCAAGTACTTTTTGATCTTCACCATACACCTTGATGGCGAGTTCCGCTTTGACCCCTTCTAACAGCTCTTCAATACGCATACCGATGGGTTGGGTAGGGGTAAACTGCACATACGTAAACTCTTTGTCCAATTGAGAATCAATCTCTTTAGCAAGCTTTTCATAATCGCCAATTTTAGGTTTGAGAATCAGCAATACCTCAAAATAGTTGGCTTGCGCCGTTTCCCCTTTTTCACTTCGTCCGATCATCGAGAGAACGGACTCTACTTCATCCCCATGATGTTTGAGAATAAATTTTTCTATCTTCTGCGCGGTATCGGTTGATTGAGACAATCCCGTACCGGGAATAGCAGTGACGCGGTACATAATCGACTCTTCATTGAGTTTAGGCATAAATTCACGCCCTTGCTGGGTTAACAATACTACAGAGACCAGAAAGAGAATAGTCACCGCAATTAACAGTTGTTTTGCATGTTCCAGCGCGAAATTCAGCATAGGCGTATAGCGCTTTTTGATGGAACACATCACGCTATTATCGTGATGTGCAGTTGGTTTAAGAAGGTACGTTGCAAGCACCGGAACCAAGATAAGTGCGACCGCAAGCGATCCCAGCATCACAAAGGTAATATTAAGCGCCATGGGAACATAAAGTTTTCCCGCCAAACCATCAAGACTTAATAACGGTATAAACACAATAGCAATAATCAAAATGGCAAACGTCACTGGAGTCGAAACTTCTTTAGCAGCTCCTGCTATTACTTCAAACCTCGAAGCATCAGGATGATCGTGAAGTTTTCGAAAGCTGTTTTCAACAATAACGACCGTACCGTCCACAATCATTCCCACCGCAATGGCAAGTCCACTCAAACTCATCAGATTGGCGCTAAGACCGTAATAATCCATCAGTGAAAATGCAATCAATAGCGATACAGGAAGAGAGAGGATAACGATAAAAGCCGAGCGTAATTCAAACAAAAATAAGAACAGAACAATCCCTACTAATACCATACCGGTCATTAGTGCTATATCCATTGTCTCAACCGCTTTTTTTGTGATTTCCGTTCGGTCATACAACATTCGAACACTGACACCATCGGGTAAAGCTGAATTAACCGTAGCGGTTTTCGCTTTGAGCTGTTTAACAACCTCTGCTGCATTTGTTCCAGCCCGTTGCAATACCATTCCCATAACGGCTTCGTGTCCATCAAGCGATACGGCACCGGATCGTGGCGATGTCCCCTCTTTGACTTCGGCAACATCATTGATCGTGATCGATTCGCCTTTTAATGCTTTGATAGGAGTATTGCGTACATCATCCAATGAGCTATAAAGTCCTACACCACGGATAAGGTATTGTTCCTTATTAAACTCCAAATACTGCCCACCTGCGGCGGTATTGCTTTTTTCAAGAGCTTGAACGACCTCTTCGTAGGTGATCCCAAAATCTTGAAGTTTATGGGTATCGATTTCAACGTCATATTGTTTTTCATGCCCGCCCCATCCAATAATATCTTCTACTCCTGCAACACTTTTATACAAAGGGGCAACAATATATTCTTGCATCTGTCGTAATTCGCTGAGGCTAAAACGACCGGTTCTGTCATAGATTTGATACCAAAACACCTGACCCAAACCAGTTGTATTGGGTCCAATAACAGGTTTGCCCCACCCTTGCGGTATATTAACGCTGTTGAGGCGTTCGTTGACCAACTGGCGTAAAAAGTAAATATCCATATTATCGTCAAAGAAGACCGACACATAAGAGAGTCCAAATACAGAATTGGACATAACCGTTTTAACACCCGCCATTCCAGAGAGAGCCGACTCAATAGGATAAGTAATCATCTTTTCAATATCTTCGGCAGAATTGCCGGGGCTTTCAGTATAAATCACCACCTGCTTAGGGGTAATATCGGGGAAGGCATCCACCGGGATTGTCTGATAGGAACGTATTCCCAGTACAACAATCCCGATAAATACTACCAAAACGAGCATACGGTATTTGAGCGCACTATCGATTAATTTATGTATCATCGTTGTTCCCTTATTCCTCGCCAATAGCTGATTTCAACAGCATTGATTTAACGTAATAGCTTTTATCGCTAACGTAGCGTTCACCGGCATTCAACCCTTTAATGGCGATATATTGGTCGTCTTTAGCAATGATTTCCACCACTCTCGCTTCATAGGGGGCTTTTTCTTCCTCATGCTCATCGTTCTTTTCTTTTTTTACGTGCACTTTAGTAACAGTCGGGATAAAGACAACCCATTCGTTTTGAAAAAAGGTAAGCGCCGATTTTTTCACCGCGAGGTAGTTTTTATCTTTTTGGGTATAGATGGTCGCCCCGACATACTGATTCAAATACAAAGATGAAGATTTATCGAGCGAAGCCAATGCACTGATTCGCTGAGTTGCTTCATCAATACTCGGCAATACACGATTGATTTGTCCATATATCACAGAGGGTGTATTACTTTTCACCAAAACCTTTTGTCCCTTTTGCACCTGAGCCGAATATTTGAGAGGGACAAAACATTGCAGATAAAACGCATCGGCGTTAATAATGATTGCCATCACTTTTTCGTCTTTGATAAACGCACCCACCGGTTCAAGAATCTCACCGATCCGTCCTGATGCAGAGGCATAGACATAATGGGAATTACCGCTGTTTGTCAGTGATGATGGATTAACGTTAGAACCTTTGAGCTGGACTTCGATCCCTTTGATCTGAGAAAGCAGTGCATCCCGCTCGATTTGTTTGGTCGTCATCTCCTGCCGCGAGAGCATCCCCCGTTCATACAACGCTTTATCGGACTGAAAATTTTTATCGAAATGAGCGTATTGGGTTTTTAACGACTGATAATCGATGGAAAGTTTGGAGAGGGCAACCGAACGCAACCGTGCGATTTTATCCCCCTTTTTAACCGTATCACCGGCACGGACGTAATATTCTTCGATGTACCCTTCCAGCGACGTTGTAATAGCATGTTGGTCATTCTTTTGCTGAATCACTTTGGCGTTTACGTCAATCGTGGCACCAAATGGTCGTGATTGCACCGTTTCAGTCGGTATCTGTACGGCACCGAAAAGTACTGCTGAAAATAGTAGTACACTCGTTAAAATTTTACTCATTATAAGCCCCTTGTAGGTAGTTGTATTCGATAGTGGAACGATTAATTTGTGATTGGAGAGAAATGATCTCTTCTTGGGTCGCAATACGGCGATTTTTGATCTCATAGAGTTCTAAAAGATTAACATTAGCAATCGCATAGGCATCCTGATACATCCCCAAGAGTTCTTGCGCATTTTTAAGATTTTCTTTGCGTTGTTGCAAAAGTGTTTCCAGAGAGGTGATCTCTTTAAGCAAACTTTTTTTTCGAAGCCCAAGACGATCATTTTGCGCTTTGAAAAACAGTGCGTTTTGGCGTATTTGAAGTTCTTGAATCGATTTTTCTTCGCGCTTCGTGTTGAAAATCGGCAAAGGGATCGAAACTCCTGCACGGTAAATATTTTGATCGGGCTCTTTTTCATATTCTGTGAATACGCCAACCGATTCGATGATACGGGTTTCGAGTTTTGCCTGCGAGGCTTTGAGGTCATTTTCCGATGTCAATAACGCTAAATCAGGATTTGATTTCTCACTCCTGAGACGAATGAAGTTATTCTCCGCGTCAATTGCTATTTCTTCACTAAATCCAGCGTATTCACGTAATGAGTCATAGCTTTTTACTGCTTCTTTTTGGGATTCAGCGCGGTTGGAAAGGGCATCGGAATACGCAACATCGGCTTGGAGCATTAGTGCTTTGGATAAAGAACCTTTGGCATAACGCTCTTTAGAGACGTTATTGATGCTTTGAGCGATTTTCAACTCTTCGTTGGCAAGATTCAATAATTTTTGATTTTGTGCATAATCGACATACAAAAGTGAAAGCTCTTTGATAAAGCGGGATCGTTCAACCGCAACATTGGCTTTGGCATTGGTTGATAACGATCTGGCTATGCGTTCTTTGTCTTCACCTACACCCCATAGACGAACCGGTTGATTGAGTCCCAACCGATAGCCATTATCGGACTTAAATCGGGATCTTTCCACTTCGAGGGTAGGATTCTCATAACGGGTCAGTTTGCTTCCTTCAAGTATGGCTTGATCAGTTCTTAATGATGAAGCATTCAAATAGGGACTTTTTTCGATAGCCTGTTCTAAAAAAAGATCAAAACTCTCTGCCATAACTGCCGCTGAATACAACGACAAAGAAAGAATAATCTTAATCATTTTTTTTCTTTTTTCAGGAAGATGCCATCAAGCGCATTAACTTCTAGGCGATAGTTAGCTGTACGTACATCATAATAGAGGATTCTACCTCTATGGGTTAATTTTTTACTGGTAATTTCTTCTCCGGTCTCTTTTTGAACCAACTGCTCCAACTGCTTTTCATCGACTTTATGAATTCGGTGCATTTCCTGTTTGGCTTGAAGCTGTGCGGAAGGGCGAGCGTTAGAGGTGTGAATCGACATATGTTCCTGTACGGTCATTTCCGCTGATTGCGCGTGTAATGCAAAAATTAATGTGCTAAGTGCGAATAATATTTTCATATGTAATCCTTGATTATGAATATTTTTTTTATGCAATAAAATTGCTGTAATAGCTTGGTGTTTGTACGAAAAGGATTAAGCGGCTATTGGAGGACGAAAATTAGACGGGGGATTGTGACTGATATAATTCTCAGAGTTATCAATCGGTGCAAACGTATGGCTCTCAAATTCGACAAGTTGTGTCTGAGCAGGGAGAATAAAGCTGATATGAAACATATATCGAATATCGCATAAATCCCCACAATGCGTAGGTTGAGAAAATTCTTGAACATATTGTTGGATGCTACAATGATCTTTCTCATTGGCTTCAATAACAAAATCATTCACAATTGAGAAGCTAAAGGAGAGCAATAGCAGTATTGTCCAAAAATTACGTTTTTTCATGATGGATGATTAATACCTATTCCCAGCTGTTTATCAATGCCTGAAGTTTGCTAAAAAGTCCTGTCATATGGCTTTTTATGGTTTCCTCAAGATTAAAATTATGCACTATATCTTCCATACCTATGGTGCTTATGACCGTTTGACCATTATTATCATATATAGAGATGCGACAGGGAAGAAAAATAGATACTTCCGGATGCAAACTAAGAATGGCTTGTGCCCCGCTGGGATTGCATAGCTCGAATACGGTAATATCTCTCTCAATCGGAAACCCTTTTTCCTGTAGAAGATCTTTAAAATTATACTCTTTGAGCACACCGAATCCATACTCTTTTGCTTTTGATGTCATTTGCTCTTTAATCTCACCAATCGAATGCTTTGTCTCGTGCTTATAAATCATTGTTCTTGTCTCCTGTATTTTTGATTTTACTAGGTCTGATATAGGGCTTCGCGATGAAATAGATCACAAATCCCCATAAAATTGTACTGCTTATCCACTCGATCAATCCGGGGTTTTCATCGATATGGATAATCTCGTTGACATTAACACCGTCTAACAAATAGTCCAATCCAAAACCAAATAGAATACTTCCAATACCGATGGTCACCAAATAAATAGTGAGGATTTGAGTACCCATCATTTTTTTGACAACGCCGATTGTCACCGTATTGGTTGCAGGTCCGGCTGAGAGAAAGACAAAAGCGGCTCCGGGTGAAACACCTGCGAGCATAAGCCCCGCCGCAATAGGTAAAGAAGCTGTTGCACACACATACATCGGTATCGCAATCGCAACGACGATCAGATAAGAGATCCAATGATAGGTAATCAATATGTCGCTTAAATTTTTGGGAATTGCCACCGTTATCAATGCACCGATAATGAGTCCAAACAATAGTGGCTTGGCGATGTCACCCAGCAAAGTCACAAACGCATAGTGCATCGCATCGATAAAGGAAAAACGTTTTTTCGCTTTGGGTTGACCGCATCCACAATCATCGGCAGAACATCTTTCATTATTAGGTAATGTACCAACTAAAACCGTGGATGGGTTAACCGGCTTTGAGTGTGCCATAGTGAACAATGGTTGAGAGTTCTTTGATTCACCGGGAGCTTTCAGATTAGTAATTATTCCTGCTATCATAGAGATAATAATGGACGTAACAACTCTGTAAATTGTAAAAGCCCAGCCGAACATTCCATAAGTTGCCAAAATTGAATCGACTCCGGTAATAGGGGTAGAAATCAAAAAAGAGAGCGTTGCCCCGTTACTTGCACCATTTTTTTTGATAGAAGCGGCTAACGGGATCACCCCACAAGAGCACACGGGTAAAGGGATACCAAATAAGGTAGCTTTGATTACGGAAGCGATAGAGTCCTTTCCTAGATGTTTGGAAACCAATGTTTCAGGTACCATTTCATGTAAGATTCCAGCGAAGAGCAGACCGAAGAGTATATAAAAAGCCATTGCATTGCTCAAATCTACTATAGCATCAATGAAAAGAACAATATGTTCCATAAATAACCTCTTCTTACGTTATAATCATATAACTTTAATGTTATATAACGAGATTGTTATATAAAAAGACTTAGAAGAAGGTTAGATGGAAAGATTGTTTCAATTATCAAAAATATTTAGCGATATTAATCGGTTGAAAATACTAATTTTTCTTTTAAGAGACAAAAGAGTGTGTGTATGTGAGATTTGTGACACGTTAGAACTTTCACAGCCGCTCGTCTCCCGACATCTTAAGCAAATGCGCGAAGCCGGTATTCTTGATTCAATGCAAGAAGGAAAATGGGTAATTTATTCTTTAACTGCAAATCCTGATTCTACTTTACAATGTTGGATTGAAGAAGCACGTAAACAGATCTCATCTTTACCAAAATTAATATCTTGTAGTACAAAACCATATTGTTAAATTTACTTTGTTAGAATGCCCACTCATTCTCTCTAAATCTATAGATCTTATAATGAATGAAGAGGGAGAAGATTTTATCCGTCGATATATTATGGATGGAAGTGCGACTTAGCGCATAGTAAAAGTGATAACAAAGATTAAAGATGATTTTGCTGAGAAACTGGATATTCCAGATTTAGCCAAATTGGTCTCCATGAGTGAATCATCGCTCTATCATAACTTCAAAAAGATTACGACAATGAGTCCATTACAGTTTCAAAAAAACACTTCGGTTGCATGAAGCAAGACTCAGATTAATGTCAAAAGAGATCGACGCTTCCCAAGTTGCATTTGACATCGGATATGAAAGTCCATCGCAGTTCAGCCGAGAATATGCGCGAATGTTTGGTTTTCCTCCAAAAGCTGATGTAAAGCGGGTAAAGGGTGATTGCAGATTTTAGAATTTTATAAAATTTATTAGATGAAAGACACTTCAATCACAGCTAGGAAAATGAACTCTAAAAGCTTAAAGAATACGATTTTAAGCAAACTTTAAAGCGCATGGGAAGAAAAATCCCTTTGTAGGTTTACACCCAATAATTTTTAACTCCCTTTCAGAAGAACTATAAATCGCATATCCAGCATAAAACATTAAGTCTTCATTATCACTGTAGACAAAATATGGCTTATTGGACATATACGGGAATAATAATTCCCCACTATAGGTGGAAATTAATCTACTATTTCAAATATTTCATTGTTGATTTGCATACCACCTATCCTTTCTAATATATTGAATATATGCTATGAGCCATTGATCATCTTTACTATATATCCTTTTGCAATTTCTATAGCGACACCAAGCGTATAGCCTCCGATTTCTTGCATTTTTTCTTTTGTTTGATTCCAAACCGTTTCACTTCTCAATGCATCTAAAAAATCATGCCCCTTTGATGTTATTCGATTTATCATGAAGATAGAAAATCCTTGTGCGATCAGTGGCTTTGCAGTTTCTATAAGACCATCATCAATAAGCAATTTTATGTGCTCTGAAAGTTTTTTATATTCTTCATCGCTACCATCATAAAGAGTGATATTAGTTGATTGGATGTGTTCTCCAGGAGCTAAATTATCCTCCAAATATATCATGATATCTCTAAGAAGATCCAAGTCTCTTTTCATGGCAATTCCTCTGTTATAAAATTTGTGCGCATAAACGAGCCTTTAATTGCTGATATAAGTCATCTTTATCTTTCCATAATATATGTGGATATTGTCGTGTATCAAAACTAAGCTTATTAACTTCATCTTCTCTGCAAGTCCATATAACTGGAATTCCCATACCCATAGCATAGCCTGCTTCATAATAAACAGCTTGGCGCTGTCCTGTAAAATCAGCAATAACAACTTTTGAAGATTTTAACATAGTGATGAGCGCATCATCAATTTTAGTGTCTGTGGGTGTCCCTGATGTACTCACTCTCACTGCAACAAGTCTACCATCTGAAACATCTGCCACAGCTCGTTTTGTTGTTTCTTCAAAACTTTCTTTTATTTCATCAGTAAAATAAAATGCCATAAATACCTTATTGGACACCACTGTAGTTTGTCCTAAAGACTCTACAAATTCTCGTCCTTTAAAAGTAATCTTACCTATATTTGGTATCTTTGAGTATTTTAATCCCATCATCAAATTCATGTTGGCAGTAGTGCTTTGAATTAATCCTATACTAGTCGCCTCTTCAATAATGGAATAGAGTTCACCTTCATTTTTGGCCCATGCGAGACTCAACCACGACGGTTCTTTATTTAAATCGATACTAACATCACCCGTAGCATTTTTGTCGAAGCATTGATAGATTTTTTGCATAAAAATTTCAAGTTTATGCTTCAAAGTGATATCCGGTATAGTTTTCAGCATTTCATACTTATCAGATGTAATCAGTGGTGGCTTTCCATTAATCTTATTTTGTTCTTGTATCCAAGCAGAAGCAGTATGGGGGAGCTTTCCACCATATCCTACAGAATTGCTAAGAAAATACTTACCACACAGCGGACACTCATAAAACGTAGAATCATTATCAACTGGGCTTGGTTGACTTATTGTTTTTTCTAGACAGATAGGACATTTAGCCATTTATTTTCTCCCTCTATTTTTTTCTACATCATACTCGCTTTTTCACACCTTATTAAGCACAATTATGTAATCTTTAATCCATACTCTCACAATGAGATGATACTTCTATTTTTGCATAATGGTGCGCTTATAATTTCAGTTTTTTGAAACCTTGACTATTCGCATGACCAACTTATGTCATATTATAATCCATATAATTAATGTTGATTGCACCCTAGATAAACCACAATGAGTAATAACTACACATTTAACACAAATATAGTGACTTGTAATATTACTATATGGATGTCATTATATAATGTGTATTCTTAAAATTCTGATAGTATTATACTTCATTTACTTTTTAACAAAAAAATAAAGCTACTTACAAAAATAATTTGTAATTTACATAATATAAATTGTTATTTACTTTTAATTAGTGTATAATTATCCTTATGAAAAGTTTTGATTTTAAACGTAAATTACTTAGTGCTGGATTAGAAAAAGAAGACTTTTCTGAATTAACAAAAATATCGCTATCAACAATTGCAGGTTGGACAACAAAACGAAAAGATAAAATTAAAGTTTGTCCTGCATGGGTTGAATCTTATTTAGATCTTTATATAAAAAATAGAGAAAATGAGATCTATGTAAAAAAATTATTAAATGATTTAAAAATGATGGATAATAAAAATGACTGAGAATTTTACGTTTGTGGATTTGTTCGCCGGAGCCGGAGGATTTGCAGAAGGCTTTTATCAAGAAAATTATAAAGCTTTATCACATGTGGAGTTTGATAAGCATGCGTGTGATACTTTAAAACACCGAATGAAATATTATAATTATTCAGATGAAGAGATAGAATACGGTGTACTTCATAAAGATATTACAGATAAAGACATTATAAGTAAAATGGACCTAACGATTAAGGATAATAAAGTTGATGTTATTATAGGTGGGCCTCCTTGTCAGTCGTTTTCCTCACAAGGCAAAGCAAGAGATCCCAATGGTATGAAATGTGATTGTAGGAATTATTTATATGAAAACTATTTAAAGATTCTGAATCATTATCAACCAAAATTTTTTGTTTTTGAAAATGTACAAGGGATTTTGTCAACAGTTATAGATGGAAAACAACTGATTCATGATATTTTCAAAGATATGAAAAAGAACTATAAAATACTAGAAGACAAAGAGCAAATAATTTTAAATGCCGTTGATTTTGGAATACCACAAGAAAGAAAAAGGGTCATAATTATTGGTGTTCGTAAGGATCTAAATGTTGATGTAAAATCAATATATAAAGATTTACAAGAAATCGCAAAAAAACAAGATAAAGTCAGTGTAAAAGAAGCTATTGGAGATTTGCCAAAATTACTACCAGGGCAAGGACGAGAAGTAGTGACACACAAACCAAAAAGAATATCTAAGTATGTATCTTTACTGAGAAAAAATGATTCTACAGATTTATATCACCATATAGCTAGAAATCATAACGACTTGGACCGTAAAAGATATAAATATATGAGCCAATACAAATGGTCTTTATCCGAGTTATATGACAAAAAACCTGATTTAGTGCATCCAAAAAAAAGACTATTTAATAATAGCTATGCCGTACAATATTTTGAAAATCCATCAAAGACAATTATTGCACATTTACATAAAGACGGTAATCAGTTCATTCATCCAGATCATACTCAAGAAAGAACGCTTACACCGAGAGAAGCAGCGAGGCTACAGTCATTTCCTGATGATTTCATCTTCCCTTGTGCCAAAACACAACAGTATAAACAAATAGGCAATGCAGTGCCTCCATTGCTTGCAAGACATATAGCATATGTTCTAAAAAAATATTTAGAAGAATTGGAGTAACTATTGATATTTAAAAATTTACGTAAACTCGACAATCTAAATGAAAAAAAATACTTTATGGAGAAAATCAATATCATAAATGAAATGGTGAAAAAATATTGTATAAATGAAGATATAGACTTTAATAATACCCTTGCAGATGATAGTATTTTTATAGAAGAATCAATAAATATAGGAATTATTGAGTCATCAGACGATTTAGAATTATTGAAAAAACTTCTTAAACATGAATTTATCTCACTTAAAATAAGCTTGACACTCAAACAAGCTAGACAATTTGATTTTTTGAATAACTTTTACAATTCTTATAGAAAAAAAGTGCAACAAGTAAACTATGACTCTAAAAAACCTAAAATCATTGACTTATTTTGCGGTGCCGGTGGATTTAGTTTAGGCTTTATTCAAGAAGGGTATAAAATAGAACTAGCAAATGATATTGAAGCAGTGGCACTTGAAACATACAAATACAATCACCCAGAAATAAGTTCTACAAAAATCTTAAATGGAGACATTAAAGAAATTGTTGAGAATATTGGCACTTATATCAATACCGATATAGATGTAATCATAGGTGGCCCACCATGTCAATCATTTAGTAGTGCTAATCAGCAACGGGTTATAGATGACCCAAGAAATGTTTTATACAAATATTATGTAAAAGCTGTTGAAAAAATAAAACCAAAATTTATTCTAATGGAAAATGTGCGAGGGATGATAAAAGTTGCCGACCAAGTTGTAGATGATTTTGATAAAATCGGTTATATTGTAAAATATAAACTTTTTGACTCCAGTGACTTTTCAGTTGCGCAAAAAAGAATTCGATTGATATATATTGGCATTAGAAAAGATTATGCGGATGAAAGAAACATTTCACCTAAACAATTAATGAATGAAGTAGAAAATGAGTTAAAAAATAAGAAAAAGTTTGTACTCAGAGATGCTCTTGAAAATATTAAACCACTAACTTGCCCAATAATTAAAAATGAAACAGAAATAGATTGTGAATTATCTGGAAAAAAAATCGATATTAATATCTATAAAAATAAATCAAATGCTTATTTACGTCTCATCAATAGAGATCAGAAATTTAATTTTGTCTTTAATCATAAGGCTCGATATCAAAATGAAATAAACCAAAAAATATATGCGACACTGAAACAAGGTGCTGACTCAACATGTAGTTCAATTCAAGATGTCATGCCGTATAGCCATCGTAATCATCTTTTCAAGGACAAGTATTTTAAACTAATTGAAAATGTACCATGCAGAACGATTACAGCTCATATGAAAATGGATTGTCACTCACATATTCATCCTACACAAACAAGAAGCTTAACTCCAAGAGAAGCAGCAAGAATTCAATCATTTCCTGACGATTATTTATTTATGGGAGCATATCTGAAAACTTATATGCAAATAGGAAATGCTGTTCCTCCGTTAATGGGGCAGGTTTTTGCCAAAGTTTATAAAAAATATCTTTAAACACGTTTTGTAGTATAATTCACCAAAAAACTATTGGATGTTCTTTTGGCTGTATATAAATATCTTGTTACTCGCCAGCTTGCAGGCTATTCTGGGGATTTTTATATTAATGTTAATCATGAAAGTGCATTTCAGACGCTATATGATGGAATAATGAATAGCTCAATTAATGAAGTAAATGGATCAACTCCCATCGCAGATGTTCCTGGTATAAAAGTTAAGTTTGAAGTTATAGATAAACTAATCAATAAGACTTTTGATGTTCATATTAGGAAAAATGCGAATGATGGATTGAGATTAACTCTTACTTCATATGTTCAACATATGACATCCACTCCATCCCAAATCTTAATTCTTTTTTTATCATTTGAAGACACAAGGTGTAACTTTTATGTTAACTCAGAATGCCCTTATAAGTATATTCTTGAAAGGCATCAAAGAGAGAATAGATATAGAATCATAATGGATGAAGTTGTTAGCCCAAAAGCATGGTCAGGGATAGAAAAAATTACAGAAAATGTGGATTCTTATTTGGCTAACTTTAATATCATAAATACTAGAGATAGAAGTTTAAAATGGAAAAGTACCTATTTTAATAGCTATATAGCAGATGGTTATAATACAAAATATATAGGTATTCCATACAGTACCAATCTAGAGTGCGACTCTTTCAACAGAATTGAGGATGTTATATGAGCAAATGGTTATGCAAAAAGAATGATGCTAATATTAGTGCTTTATTTGAAAATTTTGAGAATATAGAGAATGGTGATCAAGTCTATATATATTGGGATGATTTCTTTTCTGGTGGGTTTAAACTACTGTTTCTGCTAGAAAAAGTTGATGGTTCTTTTATTCAATCAACAAACTTTGAAAGTTTTTCAGTTGATTTACCTTATACAATTTTTTACAAAACAAAATCTTCAAATAGGTTAATTCAATTATCAGAACATGAAGAGCAATTCATTTTGAATATTACTTGCAACAACTTGATTAATAATCAAATTAATCGAACCGATGAAGAAGGAACTTTGTCTTTTGAAAATTTTTTGTATAACAGTCATCAGTGATAACAAAGGAAACCAATGCAAATTAAAAATAACATATTCTTTAAAATAGGTCAGCCGAGCACCGGAAAAAGTTATGGATTTTGTCTTAATTATCTCAAAGATAATTTCGAAGGCTTTGAAAATTTGACACCCAATGAGTATCTTCTTATTCCGGTTTCCGGCGGGGTTGGGAATGAATACAAAGGTCTTCAGAATACCGATTTGGCTTTATCATGGGATCCGATAAAACAAACAGTAAAATTTGGCGAATTTCTTCAGATACTTATGAAAGCTATTATCAATCCAGACAAAAAGTATGTGGTTTTCCTGGATGATTTCCACAATCAGGACATATCATCACTTCTATCTGAATTTACTCCATTATTTAAAGCACAGCAAAAAATAGATCTAACCGGACGTACAACTCCAAACCATCAATTATTGACTATAGAAAGATATACAAACCATCAGTTTTTTATCACCGAATGGAATGCCTTTATTGAATCATTAAGGAATAATGACACGCCCATAATCCCAATTACGAACAGAATTTCCGGTGAATCCATAAAACTTGTATATCCTTCAAATTTCTATCTTTTTGGTGCAGCAAATTTCAATGAAAAAACCGTCAGTATTTTTGCTGACTGGGCAGATAGGGCATACATAGAATATATCGATTGCTTGGGTGAAATGAATAAATTTCTACAAGATCCAGCTCATGACAATACAAATGAATTCGTAAAATGTGTCTGTGAGATAAACAATTATCTGAAAAATATTTTGGAAGATGACGAAATCGGTATATACGATCATGAAAAATACTGTTTCGGAATCTGGAAAATTGTAGATGAAACCGGACAATTGCCTACGGAAGCTGATAAACAAAAAGATTTAATCAGATTTTTGTTCGGTATGATAAAAAACTCTTTTGTTTACAACAACAAAAACAGCTACATCAATGATATAGGTAAAAAACTACTAACACAGATGAAAACAAATACCTATTTCTCTACACTGTTTGTGGATGATTTAGGCGAAGAAGTTACCAATCGAACATTGCACAAGTTTGCTATATATGAGAGCTGATGTTTTTTGCCAAACAGATTGACAACAATATCTACATAGTTTTTCAAGACACGTCTATTGAAAGCAAAAATCTTTTTCGATATATACAAAAAAGACTGCCTGCTCTCGGAAAAAAAACTCTCGGAAAAATAAAAGATTTTCTCGAAAAAAACAGTGTTATAGATGATAATGCTCGAAGACAAAAGACATATATCAGCCATCTCAAAACCTACATTGACATAGTCGATGAAAAAACACCTCTATCTTTGCACATCCATGTTATACCAAAAGATTTTGAAATTATTTATCAGGACACCGACGAGAATACAGAAAAAAATATCAATTTTTTTCAGCAATTCAGTTTCGATATTTTCAAATCGTATGCTCAACTAATCGATGAAAATCATAAAGATTTTGAAATTTATAAAGCATCAAAAGGTAAAACCTTTTTAGAGTATGAATTTGATTTTTATCTGAAAAAACTAAATACGCTCTATGATTATCTTCTCAACTATAAAAGAACACTGACAGATATGATTATTGTTTCCGATAAAAAGATAGGTATTGAAATTGACGATTTAAATCGATTTGAATCGGATAAACTTAAGATCTACCAGTTTGTTAAAACATCCCATCAAAGTGATTTGATAATATTTATTTTTTCTTTAATTGAGTATCTCAAGGACAAAAGACTTTTCATATTCGCTTCACATCATGAAAATCAAAAACTTCTCAAAACAATCGCCAAAATTGACAATTTTTTAAAAAAGATCTCTACCTCAAAGCACATCAAAAAAGAATCTATTAATTCAAAAAATTTGAAAAGCTTTTTTGCACGATACAACAATTCAAAAGAAATACAGAAGAATCAAAGTATATATCAAATTTTAGAGGATATTTTTTACAGTCAACTGGAAAAAGACTCTTTTATTTTTAAAACAATAGATATGACAAAAATGTTTGAAAAGATAGTTGAACTCAGGTTAAAGCAAACATATGGTGAAGAGTTTGTGAATATTGGCAATGAATGGAAAGGAACCTTTATAGGCAAGGACAAAGCTGAACTAGAAGCTAGAAAATATTTATTGGATGAAAAGGCACTTCCCCAATATCCTGATTTTGTAATAAAGCAAGAAGAATTTTTTCATATAGTAGATGCAAAATATAAAACCGAAGATTCTCTGAATAAAGACAGTAATGCATTCAGACAAATAATTATTTATGCAAAATTGTTTAACAAAACAATTGATCAGGCGAACATTATCAAATTGCTCATCTACGCTCTAAAGAAACGTATAGACATTGATAGGTATACCGATCTTGAACCTAATATTGAAAGATTACCTCTAGAAGAGAAAACACAGAAAGAAAATATTTTTGATGGAACAATTAAGGTAAAAGGCATATCCGTATTTAAGTAGACTGCGAGACTGTTCCTCTTATATGGCTATGCCTTGCAAATAATGAGCTATTTGTTCCTCGCTTTTATATGGAAAAATATCCACAAAATTTTGATCTAATTTTTGCACATTATAACGGCTTGTAGCATCTATCTTCCCCGTGATATCCAGAAAATCATATCTTTTGTGATTATCTCTTTGGTTGGGCGTAGCCATTACAGGTATCTAATTCAAGGTATGTCATACCTAGTTTACGTAAATATTTTTATTTCTGATTGAAGAACATTTCGGTGCAGAGCCGATTCCATCTTTAAGCTTTATTTTATAGCCTATTTGAATCGTTTGTACAGCCTTCTTGCCATCTCATCCTCCGTCCCTGTATGATACATAAAGAACTTGCTTATTCCACCACCAAACTTCCATTCCCCGTTGTATTGAACATAATCTTTAATGACTTGATATAAACGATCTTTTGGTATCTGAGTATCTCTATAAAAAATTGCTGTAGCAATATTTTGATGAGCTTCTTTTTCAATTTCAATGATATAAAATGTTTTGTGTGCCAATTCAACTTGGACAAGTATGTATTGTCGAGGTTCACCATTTGATAGTCTGGCCATTTTCCATTTTGCTTTACCCGTATAATATTGAGGTTGTCGAGGTAAGTTAGCATGTGTCAAAATGGTCATACTTAGTCCTTTTGATGCTTTAGACTTTTCATCAATATCTCGTAGTTTAAAGACCATCTTTATAAAAACTGTGAGATTATTTTCTCGTTCTTGAAACTTATCATCTTCATCTATCGTTTTATTGACTAGACTTGTGTGGATAAGATCTTTATCTCCGTCTTTTGAAGCATCATTTAAACTCAATTCTAAATCCAAACCGCTGACTTGTATAATATGCTCACCAATCGAGTCGTTGTCTTCACTAGGCTTTAACATTGGCTTATATTTGATTTTTTTACCTTCTAGGCCTTTCCGAAGCTCATTTAAGACGACATCATTTTTGGTGGTTTGATTTTCATATTCGGAACTAGGTGTCTTATCGCCCAACTGTTTTCCGATTTCACCTTTATCTGGAGATTTCTTGTCGATAACAGCTGTTTTATCTTTTTTATTGTTTGGTCCATATCGATATACGTCAAGCTCATTAAACGGATATGTGGAATCTTCCTCAATGAATTGATAGACAAATATAGAGTCTTTATCTATATTAAAACCTTTTATTCTTAAGTTCAGCTCCCCATATACAGGAAAATTTGCTCTTATTTTTGTTGTATCGTATTTTTTATCTTTAGTGTTTTTATACATATTTGCTGATAGATCCAAACTGAAATTATGAAACATAATATTCGCAAATTCGTCTTTCGCAAATCGAAATATATCTGCTGCATCGGCATTACTGCTGCCGTATTTCATTATTAATTCTGCTTCTGTTTTTTTATCATCTAGATAATTGGCTTCAAAATATAAGCCTTCTAAGTTCGCTGATAAGACTTGTCTGCATAAAGACGATGATTTTAGATAATACCATCTCGCTATCTCATAGTGTGGTATATACAACATCTTGCCACTGATCTGATCTTTATAAACAGCGACAAGCTGGTTCAAGATTGCTTTATTTTGACCGGAGTATCCCGCTATTTCATCAGGGATTACAGAAAATTTATTTTTTAAAATTTCTATTTCATCGATTTTATTAAACCCAGTCAACTTCATATTTACTGTTATTTTGACGTTTTGTATTTGGGTAATAAAATTTTCTCCAGTTAGTCTTCTTTTGCCGAATATACTCCCCAGAGGAAAGGCCGATAGTCCTTTCATCGGTAAAAGAGATAAATAATATTTGGACCTATCTTCATTTATAAAAATTCCATTGATGTAAAACTCTGATTTAAATTTATAGATATTTCCACACATGATGAGTCTTAGTATCTCATCTGATGGTAAATTCTTAAACTCTAATTGGCTTATATTAAAATCATTTAATTCAATCATAGTATTTCCTCTATTAATAGTCTTAAAACTGATCTCTTTTTTATTCTTTACATCCAGCTCTGACATAATTAATACTCACTTAAAATATCATTTTATCTGTATCATTATTATATTTTACTCAAAGAGTAGGCATAGGTATTGTTGGCACTATTTGTTCATGTTCTCTGCCTTCAACTTTTGCTATCCAATACTTACAAACATACTTTAAACCCTCTGGCATATTATCAGCAGATGTGGCAATCCATCTCAGATAGCCAAGATCGCACTCACTAATGCTTTTTACGCTGTTGCCCTGATACTTTCCAAAAGTTAGAATCAAAGTCTCTGGATTAATGTCGTTTGTATCATTAGAGGGTACATGCCCAACCAATCCGTAGTCATCGATCTCCTGCTGAATGCACATGCTGATTGTGAGCGTATAGAAACGTCTGTCTTTCGATTCTCTTGTTATAATTGTTTCTACGATCTCTGTTGGATCTTTGTCAGGAAATTGTTTAGTGAAGTTCTTTAGTGAAAGCTGCTCAAAATTGATAAATTTAAAATAGACTTTATTGCCATTGTCATCAACATAATAAATGTCTTTGAGTTTTACTATCGCTTCATTTACGTTTTCAAAGTTTACAAATCTTGCCATGTTGTTGTTTTTCCTCAATAAGTTTCAGAATCACTCTTAAACGATTTTATTTTAAGATTATTACATATTTTCATCAATTGTTCATTGCCGGGTATTAATCTATTTATTCATATCCCTATATAAAAGGATTATCGACACTATCAGGTGCTTGCGCTTCGATTTTCTCTGGTAGATCTTTGCCTTTGAGGGCTTCTATAGCACTATCCACGATACGTTTTAGTTCATAGGCGTATTGTAAGCCTTCTTTATCTTTAGTGAGTTCAAGTGAGCCATTGATGGAGATTCTATCTAATCTATTTTCTACTGTAAGATCACTTCCGATAGTGAAGCTGTCAGATTCGTTTTGGTAAGCAAGGAATGGTTTATTTGGCATTAGTAACCCTTATTGAAGTTATGGATTTTTCTCTCTAGTTTATCAAAGAAACCGTTTGACTTAGGCGTGCTTTGTTTTGGTTGTGTTATACCATTATCTTGAAACGCTATTTGGGTACCGCCTTTAACAGGTGGAAGTGATGCAATCTGTGCTTTTACGGATGGACTCATCTTTGGAAAGAGATTAATACCAGTAAGTTTTTCTAGCTGTGTAATAGAGATGACACTGTAATTATCTCCCGGTGCATTATCAGTAATGTATGCAGCTGCTTGGTTTGATGAAGGAAGATAGATAGCTTTAAATATCTTGGTTGGCACTAGAACTCTTCCGCCGATACGTTGAAGATTATTACCTTGAAATATCGGACCCGTAATAATATAAGCTTCACCGCTCTTTTTGGTGATGTACCTTGTAGCTCCCTCTATATGAGCCCAAAGACCAGCGTTATTATTGTGGTTCTGAGGAACCATATTTGCTAATGTAAAACACTCTTGATTACTTTGAGAATCTATAAAATCTGCACTTGGACTCATGTGACCTCTATCATAACCTGAATGAGCGTAGTCATCTAATTCTGCTCTTTCATTATGGGAGAGTCTTTCTTCTGCATGAAACTCATTGCTTCTCTCTGCTTTACCTGAGAGCATATTGCGTGTTAGGTGTTCTGCACTCCATAGAGGTGTTTTAGAGACTCCTGAATGCATTACAGCGAATTCTTTATAGCAAAGCTCTTCTGTGGCCTTAGTGAGCTTTGTGTTGATGATGTCTGGGGCATCATTGCCATAGTAGATGTTTGAACATTGAGTTTGTGCAGCGAAAAGAGTTGTTGTAATTGATAAGAGGAGTAAGAGTTTTAATGTGTTCATATGGATCCTTCATTTTTAAAATAATCATCTTTATTTTGAAATTCTGTCGAGACGGTTTTAGTTTTTAAAAATTTATCTATTTCATACAAGTTTGATAAATCTCTAATAAAGCTTCTTTCTAATTGATCTCTAAGTATTCCAATTTGTTGGTAGTTTTCTTTCCCTATGTCAATTAAACTGCGAGTTTGTGATTGATCTGCACAGTATAAAATCTTTTTTCGTAAATTATGTAATCTATTCTTTGTTTCGTCTGACAGCCACAATTCATGTTCCATGGTTTTGGAAAGAGGGACTAAAAATTCTACAAAGACGGACTGGTCATGGAAAATATTATGATATGTCCGTTCATCTTCATTTCCAAATATAGATATCTTAAGTGTTCCAAGAAGTGTATTAATTACTTCATATGCAGCAAGTCTTTTGTCAAGTACCATTTTATGATAAGAATTTTTATATTCTTGCTGTTTTAAAAATATATCAAAGGCACCTTTGATTAATACGCCACCGAGTGCTCCGGTAAGTAGGGTTGTTATTTCCATAAAATTTTGATCGCCTTATGTGTAAATATCATTTATGATTGTAACAGATTCGCAGTTACTATTGTATATTCGCGATAACTTTTGTAAATGACAACCTCCACCAAAAATACTCGCAGTTGTAGAAGTATGATGCGGTGAGCGAAATGGACGAAGCGGGATAAAATCTGGCTCATATCCATCTAAAGCTTGTAGTTTTGCTATATCTAAGATATCAGCTGTGCTGAGTGGAGGCAGAATATGACGTAGTCTTTGTGCGATCATCGATTTTCCGCATCCTGGACTTCCTTCAAGTAAAATATTGTGAAAGCCTGCTGCAGATATAAGTGCAGCTCGTTTTGCAATACTCTGCCCCTTCACATCTTTAAAATCATATTTATATTCACTATGAAAATAAAGCGGTTCCTGCGTTGTTATGTATTTATGTATGATGGCGGAGGATTGGCTTGGTGCAAATTGACCTGAGGTGTCTTTTAAAATTTCCAATGCTTCATTGATATGTGAAACTCCATAAAACTCCACATTTGCTATCTTCGTCAGTTTTTCAAGACTCTCTTTTGGAACAATGGCTTTTGTGATGAGTTGCTGATTTGCTAAAGAGAGAATAAGTGGATAAAGGTAGCCATTTTCTCGAACTTTTCCATCAAGACTGAGTTCCCCAAAAACAAACCACTCTGAGATATCGATCTCTTCACTATCCATAAGGAGTAAAAGAGCGATGCTCAAATCGAAATGACTTCCTTGCTTTTTAAGATCACTTGGAGTTAAGCTGATAACAAAACGTTTTGGAGGAAATGTGTAGTTACTTGTGAGTAATGCAGATTTAACACGTTCTTTTGACTCGTTTATAGATGTTGATGCAATTCCAACGATATTAAAAGATGGAAGACCTTTTGTGAGACTCGATTCAACTTCAACCACTTTGGCTTCGATTCCTTCGTATGTTGCACATTTGACATGTTTCACAGCAACTCCTTACACTTACAGACTTTACATGTAAGCGTAGCATGTTGAGAGAAAAAAAGTAGTTTTATTGCAAAATGAAATATTTATTAATATTCCTCTTTTTTCTCTTTTAAGGCACGTTTATACTCTTTTTCGAATTTTTTACGTCTTGAATAAGAGAGCTTTTCTATAAAAAGTTTACCAGCTAAGTGATCCATCTCATGCTGAATAGCGATACTAAGCAGTTCATCAGCATCTAAAGTTTTTGTGTTTCCATGTCTGTCTTGATAGCTAATGCTGACCGTATCAAAGCGATCTACATCTTCATAAAAACCAGGTACACTCAAACAACCTTCTTGATAAGAGGTTGTCCCATTTTTCTTGATGATTACTGGATTGATAATCTCCATCAAATTTTCTTGGGGCTGATCTCCATCAGAATTTGGAATATTTAATATCAAGATATTAAGAGGGAAATTGACTTGAATGGCAGCTAAGCCAATGCCATTAGAGCCAAGCATAACTTTATTCATTTCATTTAATAGTTGGTGTAATGTAGCATCAAAAACTGCCACATCTTTGGAAATCTGTTTTAATCTTTTATCTGGATAGGTAAGTATCGTTAGGTTCATAATCTTTACTCGTTTGAAAATAATACATAGCTAATGTCAGGATCTTTATACGCTTTTTCCATAGCTTTAAGGGCATTTACGACAATCTCGTCGGTTGTTAATGTGATAGAGACTGGAGTAATACCGATGGAGACGCTTAGTTCTATCTCTTTATCTGCTATGAAAAAGTTACTGTTATGGACGAGTTCAACTAGTCTTTGGGCCGCTTTGATAGAACTCTCAGTGTCAGTATGCTTTAACAGCATACAAAAAACTCCGTTTCCGTAGTGGGCAACTATATCACTTCTTCTGGATGTTTTTAGGAGTAATCTTGCAATAGTTCTCGTCATAAGAGAGAGAGCTCTTTCATTGCTTTTATCTTGAGTAAGTTCTTTTGAAAGTTCGATCATAATAAGACTGCTATGATGTTTGAACTCTTTAATAAGCTGTATCTCCTGAGTGATCTTACTAAGAAGATATCTTTTATTATAGATTCCATATTTGTTATCAAAAATTGTTTCGTTTTCTACATTTTTAACGATGGTCGCTGTTTGCTCATATAAAGTCTTGAGATTATCAATCTGTTTTTTTAAGATATCATCTAATTTAGTAAGGTCTGTCTCGAGAGAATTGACAACGCTTAGTACATTGGACGTATCTTTATTTTGTAACTCATCTTTTCTTTTAACAAGGATTTTCGACATTAAGGCCATATTCTTATAAAGGCCTGCGGAAACGGTTAGGATGTTTTTGACAGAAACAAAGCCTTGCTTGAGAGTGTGTTCCAACTCTATAGTAGACTCATCATTACTATTTTCTTCGAGTTGAAGAATAGACTTTATCTGTTTTCTAAGAGTTTCACTTTTGTCTTCAAGTATTCTGTCAAAATAGAGGGAAAAATTATTTGGTGTCGGAGGGAGACTGTCTTTTAAAAGAGCGTTTAAAACCTCTTTTGCATACAGCTCCACATCACTGCTTGGATCATTAAAATTACTAGAGCTTATGCCGCCCACTGAAGAGATACTAGGACTTTCAGAGGGGATGTTTGTAATATCTCTACGTTTTCTTAATGGCTTAGACATGATGTTATTTTACTCTTTCTCTTTTTTTGTTAAAACTTCATCAATGATACCATACTTTTGAGCCTCAGCTGCACTCATAAAGTTGTCTCTGTCTGTATCTTTTTCTAAAGTTTCTACATCTTGACCTGTATTTTTTGCCAAAATATCATTTAGTTCTGCTTTCATACGAAGAATCTCTTTAGCTTGGATAGCAATATCAGAAGCTTGACCTTGCGCACCACCTAAAGGTTGGTGGATCATGATTCTTGCATGTGGCAATGCATAACGCTTACCTTTTGCTCCAGAACTGAGTAAAAAAGAACCCATAGAAGCCGCTTGACCGATACAAATAGTTGCAACATCTGGACGGATATAGTTCATTGTATCAAAGATAGCCATTCCTGAAGTCACAACTCCACCGGGAGAGTTAATGTAAAAGTAGATATCTTTTTCAGGATCTTCCGCTTCAAGAAATAAAAACTGAGCAACAATCGTCGAAGCAACAGCATCATTTACTTCACCACTAAGCATTACGATACGGTCTTTTAAAAGGCGTGAGTAAATGTCATAAGAGCGCTCTCCGCGCCCTGATTTTTCTACTACATAAGGAATATAGCTCATCTTATACGTCTTTTATCTTTGAGTTAAGCAATTTGCTCAAAACTTTATCTTCTACCATTGCCATTTGGATAGCTGGAAGGTATCCTGAAGTTTGGTAGTGATTGTAAGCTTGTTGTGGATCTTGACCCATTTGCATCGCTTCAAAGTAGATAGTTTGCATAACTTCTTGCTCATTTACAACGATTTTTTCAGCTCTTGCAAGTGCATCGATGATAAAAGTTGCTTTTACGCTGTTTGTAGCATCTTCACGGAAAGTTTCGCGAATTTCTGTTACTTTATCTGCATTTTCTCTTAGTTCAGCGATCTCTTCTTCGCTCATTGTTTGTGCTTTTTTATTTAAAGCCATATCCATCTCTTGTTCTACAACAAATTCAGGGATTGCAAATGCAAGTTTAGCAACCATGTTTTCTAAAAGTTTTGGTTTGAGCTCATCATTGTAAAGTTGAGTCAATTTTTCACTTTCGATCTGAAGTTTTACTTGCTCTTTGAGTGTATCAAAAGTTGCATTTTCTTCACCTGGAAGCATTTTTTTAGCAAGCTCGTTATCAAGTGCTATTTCTGCTTTTTCTTGGATAGAGTTTATTTTGATAGCAAATTCTGTTTCTTTACCAGCAAGTTTATCACTGCCATAGTTTTCTGGGAAAGTAACTTTGATAGTTTTTTCTTCATCTTTTTTCAAACCAACAAGTTGCTCTTCAAATCCTGGGATAAATTGACCAGAACCAAGGTTAAGAGCAAAGTTTTCACCTTTTCCGCCATCAAAAGCAACACCATCTAAGAAACCTTCGAAGTTGATATTTGCAGTGTCACCAAGAACAAGTGCGCGATCTTCAGTTACATCAACAAGTGCAGCATTTGAGTCAGCTAAATTTTTGATACGCTCAGTAATCTCTTCATCGCTAACAGCTGGTTTTTCAAAATCTTCAACCATTGCAGAGTATTCGCCAAGTTCGATCTCTGGACGCATAGCGATTTTGATAGCCACTTCGATAGAATCAGCACCTTTTTCAAATTTAGTGATTTGAGGTTCACCCATAAGTGCTTCGTTTGCAACGCCTAGATCTTTCAAACCTTGAGCCATAGCATCACGTAAACTTTGAGATTCAGCGTCTTGGCTCAGTTTTTCGCCATACTGTTTTTTCACAGCGCTCAAAGGCACTTTACCTTTTCTAAAACCAGCTACTTTTGCAGTTTTACTAAGCTCTTTAGCTATTTTTTCTACATTTGATTGAATCTCTTCATTAGCGATAGTCGCTTCTATTGTAGCGTTTGCTGCATCAATTTTTTTAGCGTTGATATTCATCAGTTTCCTTTATGTCCGCAGTGTGGGACTTTATATTGTGATAATTTTGGGCAATAATACCTAAAAAGTTCTTTAACCTAAATTATTTGCAAAGATGTGGTTTAAGATTTAAGAGCAGTATCCACGCAACAGCCAGATCTATCATAACATCTGCAAAGTTGAAAATCGCAAAGTTAAATCCGTAGTGCCAGTACACATAATCAACCACGCCACCATGAATAAATCTGTCATAAATATTGGATAAACCAGCTCCGATTAAAATACCTGAAGGCAAGGCGTAGCACATTTTGTTTAGACGTATAACATAAACAAAAGCGCCTGATATCAGTAAAAACTGTATCCATTTCAGAGAGCTTTCTAAAAAAGAAAACATGGAAAAGGCGACTCCGTAGTTAAATACAAGGCGCATGTTGACATAAGCTGTCTCATAAAGATCTACGGCGTGTGTGTAAAGAAACGCTTCAGGGACTGAGTACATCTCCATCGCTTTGGAGAGAAAAAACTCTTTAATAGCCTGATCGGCTAAAAAGATTACCGACATAGAAAGAATGAGGGTAAGTATAAGTTTGTAAGAACTATTACGCATTGAGTTTAGAACCTAAAAAATCGACGATATTTTTCATAGCAACGTTCATTTTTTTCTCATCTTTTGCTTCTAGTAAAATACGAAGCTTATTTTCAGTACCTGAGTATCTTATAAGATGGCGGATATGATCTTTATCGAGTTCTGCTAGGATCTCAGAGAGACCTTCTATCTCTCCTAGTGGTTTCTTTTGCTTGATATTGATATTTACAAGCTCTTGCGGGTAAAGTTCAAATGGACGCAATACCTTAGAAGCAGGAGATTTTTTTGAGAGGATAAGTGCTAAAACTTGAAGTGCACTTACTAAGCCATCACCTGTTTTTGCAAAATCATGCATAATGATATGCCCGCTTTGTTCTCCACCAAAATTGATACGCTCTTTTTTCATAATATCTAAAACATTTTTATCGCCCACATCACTTCTATAAAGTTTTAGTCCCTCTTTCTCAAGAGCATCTTCAAGAGCCTGATTGCTCATAACAGTTGCAACGATACCATCACCTTTTAGCTTCTTCTGTTTATGTAAATACATTCCAAGCGCGCCGATAAGCTGATCGCCATCTACAACTTCGCCTTTTTCATCGACTATTACGACTCTATCAGCATCGCCATCGAGGGCGATTCCAAGATCGGCTCTGTATTTTTTCACAGCACTACAAAGATCTTTTGTGTGTAAAGCGCCGCAATCTTCATTGATATTAAAACCATCTGGCTTATCATGAAGTACGATTACCTCTGCGCCAAGCTCTTCTAAAACTGTCGGACCAACTTTGTATCCCGCTCCGTTTGCCGCATCTAAAACGATTCTCATGTCTTGAAGTGTATGTTCTGTAGGAAAAGAGTTTTTGAGTTGAACAATGTAGCGTCCGATAACATCATCTATACGTTTTGCTTGACCGATATTCTTTCCAACGACACAAGCTTCTTCTATTTTTGAATCATCATAATAGATCGCTTCAATCTCTCTTTCGATCTCTATAGAAAATTTATCTCCGCGTGAATCGAAAAATTTGATTCCATTGTCATCAAAAGGATTATGGGATGCACTGATCATAATGCCCGCATCACAACGCATATTTTGAGTTAAAAAAGCGATGGCAGGAGTAGGCATCGGCCCGATTTGAATGACATCATATCCCACAGACGTGAGTCCGCTTACAATTGCATTTTCTATCATATAACCGCTTCTTCTTGTATCTTTACCTACAAGTATGCGTTTTGTTTTTGCATTTTTTTTAAAGTAAACACCTGCCGCTTGCGCTAGTCTCATAGCAAGTCCAGCTGTTAAAAAGCTTCCAGCTTGTCCTCTTACACCATCAGTTCCAAAAAGTTTCATACAAAATCCTCTTCAATAAGTGGCAGTATTTTAGCATATTCAAATAAAAATGACGATTTACTTTAGCTTTAACTTAAATTTAATTATTTTTAAGCTAGTATTCGACACTAAATTTTATGAGAAGGACTCATTATATGGCAAATCATAAGTCATCTTTAAAACGTATTCGCCAAACTATCGTTCGTACAGAACGTAATCGTTTTTACCGTACACGTCTTAAAAACATCGTTAAAGATGTTCGTTCTGCAATCGATGCAGGGAACAAAACAGAAGCAGAAGCTGCTTTCAAAGTTGCAAATAAACAACTTCACACATTTGTAAGCAAAGGTATCTTGAAAAAAGAAACTGCTGCTAGAAAAGTAAGTCGTCTACATAAAGCTGTAAACGCTCTATAATCAGGAATTAAATGCTATCAGATAAACTCAATCCGTTTATCAACCGCTATAATGAACTAGGCAATTTGCTTAGTTCCCCTGATATCACCTCTGACATCAAAAGGATGACAGACCTCTCCAAAGAACAATCTTCACTCTCAAAAATCGTTGATAAAGCAAATGAATACAAATCTGTTCTTGCACAAATTAAAGATGCGAAATCTATGCTTGGTGATCCTGAAATGTCAGATATGGCAAAAGAGGAACTCAAAGAGCTTGAACCTCAAGTAGATGAGATTGAAGAGGCGATAAAACTGCTTTTACTTCCAAAAGATCCAAATGATGATAGAAATACCATCATTGAGCTTCGTGCTGGAGCTGGTGGAGATGAAGCGGCTATCTTTGTTGGGGATCTTTTTGATGCGTATCTTCGTTACGCAGAACTTCGCGGATGGAAAGTTGAGCTTTTAAGCACATCTCCATCAGAATCGGGCGGGTATAAAGAGGTTATCGCACTTATCAAAGGTGAACAGGTTTACAGTCGGTTGAAATATGAAGGCGGTACTCATAGAGTACAGCGTGTTCCGGCAACGGAATCTCAGGGACGTGTCCATACATCAGCGATCACTGTTGCCGTAATGGCAGAAGTGGATGATGTAGAAGTCACTATCAACGAAAATGATCTTAAAATTGATGTTATGCGTTCAAGCGGATGTGGCGGGCAAAGTGTCAACACTACCGACTCAGCTGTTCGTATAACCCACTTGCCAACAGGTATCGTGGTAACCAATCAAGATCAAAAATCGCAACATAAAAACAAAGAAAAAGCGATGAAAGTTCTTAAAGCGCGTTTGTATGATATGCAGATGCAAGAACTCCAAGCTAAAGACAGTGAAGCGCGCGCAGTACAAGTCGGGACTGGTGATAGAAGTGGACGTATTCGTACATATAACTATCCTCAAAACCGTATGTCTGACCATCGTATCACTCTAACGCTTTATAGACTCGATGAGATTATGGGTGGAGGATTACTTGATGAGATCATCGAGCCTCTTATCACAGACCATCAGGCTAAAATCGTAGAATCTGCGGGATTATAACTTCTTCGCATGTAAGCGCTGCCTTACATGCGAAGTGCCCTTTGGGTGCAAGACCTCTTTTTAAACATTAACAACAGTTCTGCTACAATCCTTTTAACTTTATTTATGGAAAAAAATATGACAGAAAAAGTCGGACTCGCTCCGGGAAGCGCGATTTATACAGGCTCACGCAGTGTCAGTTATCCGCAAATCACTATCATAAAGTACAATACAGACGAAGTAATAATCCGTACATGTAATGATTTTCAATGCGTTAAAAATGATTATGAGTCCAAAGACTTCATTGCTCCTATGTGGTTACATGTAGAACCCATCAGTGATCAAAATGCTATATCACAGATCTGTCAGTTTTTCAATATCCACCCGCTTGCAGTTGAAGATATTCTTTCAGTCGCACATCGTCCAATGGCTGAGGAATATGAAGATTACCTTTTTGCGATACTTAAATACGTGCAATATACAGAAGATGGCTTGAAATTTTCACAAATCTCTTTCGTACTAAAAGATGATGTTTTGCTCTCTTTTGCAGATGAATCGCCACAGAGTTTTGATGTGATTAAAAAACGGATAGAAAAAAAAGATTCACGAATGAGAAAAGAGGGAAATGAGTACCTATTTTTTGCGCTTATCGATTATCTTGTAGATCAGTATTTTATCGCTTTGGAAAGAATCGGCGAAGAGATAGAATTACTTGAGGATGAGATACTGTACTCACCGACAAAAGAGAGCATTCAAAAAGTACACAATCTCAAACGTACACTTATAGAACTCAAAAAATCTGTTTGGCCAACACGTGAAGTGATCAATACAATTTTACAATCTGAAAATATCAGCCAGCAGTATTACATCTATTTTAAAGATACGTATGAACATATTATTAATATTATTGACGTGATTGAAGGGTATCGTGACAGTGCGTCGAGCTTTTTAGATATTTATCTTTCAACTTTGAGCAATCGCATGAATGAGATTATGAAAACCCTTTCAATTATCTCGACTATCTTTATTCCGCTTTCGTTTTTAACCGGATATTTTGGGATGAACTTTCGGCATGAAACGATTTTGGAGTCAAAAAATGCCTTTGATTGGTCAAATATTTTGATGCTGAGTATCCCTTTTATTTTATTAGGGTATTTTAGACTTAGAAAATGGTTTTAGTCTTTAGGCGGAATTTTTTTATTTTCTTCTTTCATATGTAGATCCATTTGAGGAAATGGTATTTCGATTCCATTTTCGTACAAAGTATCATAAATAAGGATGAGAAATCGAGATATTGTTGTTTTTGGCCTAAGAATATTATCCCCTTTTATCCATACAAAAAGTTCAAAATCAACACTACTGTTATTCATTTTTGTCATTACAACTCTGGACATTTTTTCGTTATCTCTATATAGATCAGTAAAGCCACTATTTTCAACTGCCCTCATGATGATATCTACGACAACTTGCGGTTTTGTGCCATACGCCACACCAAAGGGTATCTCAAATCTTTTGATCATATCGTGCATTGTCCAGTTGATCACATTGTTTTCGATAAAGTTTTGATTTGGAACGATGACATTGATATTTGCATTTGTACTGATGATGGTCGAGCGCATTCGGATATCAAGAACACGACCGCGAAGCGAATCTGAGAGCTCCACAAAATCACCAACCTTTACACTCCGCTCAAACATCAGTATAAGTCCTGAAACAAAGTTGGAGACGATATTTTGCAAGCCAAAACCGATACCTACAGAAAGGGCTCCGGCAACGAGTGCAAGCGAAGAGAGATTGATACCAAGAATATTGAGCATAATAAAAAATGCGATCACAATAATAAGGTAATATCCCATGTTCGCTAAAATCGTTTGAGTAGATGAACTGATATTTGCTTTTTTTGAGACTCTTTTATTGATTTGTACTTTATAAAATCCGCCAAGTATAAAGGCAAAAATAAATACTGCAAGCGCAATAAAGAGTTTAGCTAAACTTATTTGTGTATTGTTGATCGAAAACATCGGCTCTGTAAGAGTTTTGATGATTATATGTAAGAGATGGTAAAAATCATACTCAGTGGATACTCCAGCTTTGTCTAGAGTGTTTTCAACATTCATTTTTTCCCCTTTAAAGCGCTTTGTATATTGCTGTAGATAAACTGGATTATACAGAGTTTAGGTAATAGTAAGCTAAATAGCTTTGTTTAAAGAGAGGCAATATAATAAGTGCTATAATCACGAATTAAAATATTAAGTGAAAAATTTTGCAAAGGAGGGTGCAGTGGAAGTTGATGATGAGAAGTTGGTTGATTTAAAAAATCTGATTCTTTTAGAGTTAGATCAGTATGAGAAAAATGCGAGCGGCGTGCACCCTTATGATATTGCAGAACAGCTTTTAGAGATAAGAGAGCAGAGTGATGAAGAGTATCTTTCACTCATTAAAATCATTCCACATGAGCTTTTTGCAGATATTCTCTCCGAGTTCCCAGATTATGTTCAAGAAGAGATTGCAGAACTTTTAAGTACGAAAGATCTTGCAAATATCGCTTCAAATATGGATACCGATGATGCAGCAAGCTTCATTCAAAATATTCAAGAAGAACATCCAAAGACTGCTCAAGAAGTTTTAAATAACTTCAATGAAGAAGATCAAGAACTCATACAGCAGTTGATAGCTTATGATGAAGACCAAGCCGGCGCACATATGCAAAGTGAACTTTTTGGTGCGCATCTAAACGAAAAAATCGGGATGGCGATTAAGCGACTGAAAATGCTTAAAGAAGATGATGAGATCGATAACGTCTGGCAAGTTTACCTTATGGACAACCAGAAAAAATATCTGGGTGCGGTAAGTCTAGAAGATCTCATTATCTTTGAACATAATCTCAAGTTTTCCGATATTCCTCTTGAAAAACATATCAATTTTAGTATCAATCATAAAGCAGATATTAAAGAAGCTGTTGAAATAGTGACAAACTATAACCTCAATGCCATCGCAGTTGTGGATGATAATGGAAGGCTTATCGGGCGTATCACCTCGGATGATATTTATGATATTATCCAAGAGAGTGCGACAGAACAGATCTTCAACCTTGCTGGGGTCAACGATGATGTTGAGCAGGATGAAGATATTTTTGAGATCGGTAAAAGTAGGGCACTGTGGCTTGCTATCAATCTTGTTACGGCAGTAGCTGCATCCCTAGTGATTGGAATGTTTGATAAGACGATCCAATCAATTGTAGCGCTTGCAGTTTTGATGCCTATTGTCGCTTCTATGGGCGGAAATGCAGGAACACAAACACTGACTGTTACTGTACGTAAAATGGCTTTGGGAGATATCGAAGGCTCAGATGCGAGAAAGACAATCTATAAAGAGATTGTGATATCCTTGGCAAATGGATTTATTTTTGCCCTTGTTATTGGGATAGTTGCGTATTTTTGGTTTCATATACCGCTTTTGGGCGTTGTGATCGCACTTTCGATGATTATCAATCTCATAAGTGCAGGTTTTTTTGGCAGTGTTATCCCGTTGGTCCTTCAAAAAATGGATATCGATCCGGCTATTGGCAGTACAGTACTGTTGACGACCGTGACTGATGTTGTAGGTTTTTTTAGTTTCTTGGGACTTGCTAGTATTATTTTATTATAGGAAAAGGGATGGATTCTTCGACGAGTATTGAAGGCGATAGTAGTAGTCATAACAACAATCATAGTAGATTAAGAGATTTTATAGAGGATTACTGGGATATAGTCGTAGGGATTGTATCTATCATAACTGCGTTTTATTTCCACGACAATGGTTTACATCTTCTTGCAACATTTTTTGCGGCTGTGGGAATCGGTGCACTTTCTCTGAGTGTTTCTGAGATCGCGGAGATACTCTCCGAGCGGCTTCAAGAACCTTATGGGAGCTTTGTTCTCACGCTCAGCGCCGTTGTTGTTGAGATCATACTTTTATACATTATTTTACTGCAGGCTTATACTGATCCTGACGTTGTCAAGACCGTCAAAGGGGGTATCGTTTCAGCGGTGATTGTGGATTTGAACGTTCTTCTTGGACTTGCCGTATTCTTGGGTGGACTCAAGTTTACAGAACAAAATCACAATAAAGAAACATCGAGTGCGTATACGACTATTTTGTTTGTTGCTGCAATCGCACTTTTAGTTCCTGGATTACTTAACCATGTAACCCACTCCAATGCGACTATTGAAAGTGCTTCCAAAGCTATCGCAGTTTTACTCTTCCTTTTTTATATGACTATCTTAGTGTTTCAAACAAAAACACATGCGCACTTCTTCAAACAGACGGCAAAAAGTAGGATTTTCAGGCTTAAAAGAAAGATGGCCAAAAAAAATAAAGAACTTGCCGAAGATGATGACGATGATTATATCTTTGAAAAATTTAATAATATCGCATTGATCTTTTCCATTTTTGTCTTTATTGCGATTATCGCTCTTGGTGCTGAGGTATTTGCAAATGAGGGGATAAAAGTCGCACGGGAATATGGAATTTCCGCGGGAATCTCTGGTCTTATCATTGCTATTGTTTCTGTTGCTCCTGAAATAGCCACAGCAATAAAAGCGGCAAAAAATGATGAAATACAGCGTGTTGTAAACATCGCAATGGGAGCTTCAACGGTTTCTATCTTGCTCACAGTTCCCGTACTTGTCTTTTTGGCGTATATAAGTGATATTCGCTTAACATTGGATTTCAATCCACTTGAAATTGGAGCTTTGATCTTTACTATTATGCTTGCATGGAAAACGACGGATGATGGGGAGACGAACTATTTTGAGGGGATTTCGCACCTGATCTTTTTCTGTGCGTTTACGATCATCGCTATCTATTATTAGCGATGAGGGAGTTTAGTTACAGTCGTAAGAAGTTGTAAATACCGCTTGTACTTCACCAGCAAAAGTGATGGTTTCATTTGCAAATCCTAGATATAGGGTGTCTCCGCTTTTTGGAAACACTTTCGTCTGGGATGATATTTTACTCTCACTAAACGCTCTGTAAAAAGAAGAAGCCATTCCAGTTCCACAAGCCAAAGTTTCATCTTCCACACCGCGTTCATACGTTCTTACATGTAAGCCATCTTCTTTGATAACTGCGATATTCACATTTGCATTATATTTGATTCTCAGTGCTCTCGCTTCTTCTATATCAAAGCTATTGATATCTGCATCGAAAGTGATAAGATGAGGCACGCCTGTGTCTATTTTCCACCAAGATTTCCCATTCTCGTTGATCTCTTTATCCAAGATCTTTGGAGGTGTGAGTTCGCTTTTAACAAGTGCACCATTGACCTCTGCACCGATAACACCTGCTTGTGTCAAAAAGTGCATCTTTGCAGGAGCGAGACCATTTGACAAAGCATAGTGTGCACATGCACGACTTCCGTTTCCGCACATCTCAGCCGTACTTCCATCAGAGTTGTAAAACTCCCACTCAAAATCATGTGTCGCATGTGGAACAAGAACGATGAGCCCATCAGCTCCAACGCCGCTTTGACGGTCACATATCTCTTTTGCCAAGCGTGATCGATCTTTTTTTATAAAGCTGTGAAATAAAACAAAATCATTTCCGTTTGCACTATATTTAGCTACATTCATAGATATTTTTCCTTTATTGTAGTTACAAAGTTTTCAACCTCTTGCTGGAGGTGTTTGAGGTTTTTTGAGTTGTCTATAACCCAAGTCGCACGCTCTTTTTTTTCATCTATGGGCATCTGTGAAGCGATGCGTTTTAAAGATTCCTCTTCGCTAAATCCATTTCTTTTCATAAAGCGTTCTAGTTGTAACTCACGCGGAGTATAAACGACAACGCTCTCTTTGATATCATACGCTTTACTTTCAAAAAAGAGGGGAATATCTATAAGGTAAGGAAATTTAAAACTATCTTGTTTTTCGGCTCTGGTTTCAATCTCTTGGCGGATAAGTGGATGGAGGAAGTTTTCAAGCTTTTTTTTAGCCTCGGTGTCTGAAAAGATCAGTTTTCCAAGGGTTGGTCTATCAACTTTGCCATTTTTGACAAACTCTTCGCCAAAGTTTTCTTTGACCCAAGCAGAGTTTGCTTCTAAAATCTCATGACTTATTGTGTCCGCATCGATAACACGCATCCCATTTAACGCCAAAAGCGAAGCAACGGTACTTTTCCCCGTTGCGATGGAACCAGTCAGAGCGATAGCGTACAAAAATGCCATTAGTTTTTGATAACTCCAAGGTATGCTTTACGGATATAGTTACCCATCGCAAACGATGCTGGATGAATATCGCAGTTATAAAAGCTTAAGCCATCAAGCATATCTGCGCGTTGCAAGATAACGTCTGCTGTTGGATGATAGCTTTTTGATGCAAGTAGCAAAGTGGTACCATCTTCAAGACGACAGGGCATAATAATCTTGAAATATTTTGCCATGATCTCCATAATGATCTTATTTTCATTAACATTGTCAAGTGAAGGATGAACACTCATCAAAAGACCATCTTCGCTAAGAACACGCCCAAGATGAGCGATAACAGCTGCGTCAGTAGCAATCTCGCAAAGAACTACTTCAAATGATGCATCGTTTGCACCGCGAAGAGCATCGATGGAAGCTGGTAGTGTTGTCGCTTTGATCTCATTGTGACGAGCAACTTCTAGCTCAAGTTTTGCCGCATTATCACTAAGAATAAGGACATTTTCTGGCTCTTTATGTGTACAAAGTGGTACATGTACCATCATTTCTGGATAGATAAAATCTTTCAAAATTGTTCCTGTTTTTAAGTTTTTGCGATTGTATCAGATTAGATTTAAAAAATATTAAAAAGTTCCCCTTATAAAAAGGGATTAATCTTGTCTCTTATTATAACTAAAAAATATTATAGATATAATTTTCATAAAAAAGGAATCAGAAATGAATCTCAATAAAATAAGATCTTTTTGTAAAGTTTTTCGTACAGTTATAGGTGCTGGGCTTGTGGGTTATGCTATGGGCTCTGGAAATAGCTGGTTTTATCTTGGAGTGATTCCTCTTCTGGCAGGCGTTTGCGACGTTTGTCCTTTGTGTATGTTTTCTAAAAATTGTGACATCAACAAAAACTAAATAGCACTTTGGTATAATTGCACAACTTTAAAAAGAGCCTTACACGTAAAGTACCTTCGGGTGTAGGCTCTTGAACTTTCACACAGGAATATTTATGAGTCAAATAAGCTACAAAGATGCTGGTGTCGATATTGATGCAGGAAACAGTTTTGTTGAAAACATTAAACCTTTGGTTAAATCTACAAAAATCCCCGGTGTTTTAGGCGGAATCGGTTCATTTGCAGGTGCTTTTGAACTCCCTAAAGGCTACGATGAACCGGTTATGCTTGCGGCAACTGATGGCGTTGGAACAAAACTCAAACTTGCTATCGACTCAGGTGTGCATAACACTGTGGGGATCGATCTTGTAGCGATGTGTGTGAATGACCTTATCTGTAACTTCGGAACTCCGTCATTCTTCTTAGATTATTATGCGACGGGCAAACTTGAAGTTGAAGTTGCAACTGCCGTTGTTAGCGGAATTGCAAGTGGCTGTATTGAAGCTGAGTGTGCACTTATCGGTGGCGAAACTGCTGAAATGCCAGGAATGTACAGCGCGGATGATTATGATCTTGCTGGTTTTGCTGTGGGTGTTGCTGAAAAAAGCGAGATGGATCGCGTGGCGCTTGTACGTGAGGGCGATCAGCTGATAGCACTTCCAAGTTCAGGTTTACATTCAAATGGTTTTTCTCTTGCACGTAAAGTTTTACTGGAAAAAATGGGTATGAAGTTTGAAGATGAAGTTGATGGAAAATCACTTATCGAAACACTTTTAACACCGACAAATATCTATGTAAAAACATTCAAAAAACTTAAAAACAAGATTGTTGCACTTGCACATATCACGGGCGGCGGCATCGTTGAAAATCTTCCTCGTGTATTGCCTGAGCATTTGATGGCTGAAGTCAAAGAAAGTAGTATCAAAACTCTACCTATTTTTGATCTTATAGGTCAGCACGTAGCGCGTGAAGAGATGTTTAGAGCGTTCAATATGGGCGTTGGCATGATCTTAGTCGTTCGTCCTGAGAATGTTGATGCAGTTCTTGCAAAAGCTGAGGGAAGTTACCATATCGGCGAGATTAAAAAAGGTGAGAGAAAAGCTATTTTAGTATAGCATTTTCAAACTCTCGGGCTTCAATTTTTGCGCGTGAAGCCAGTCTAGCTTTTGCCTAACTCAATTTGTACTCTTTTATTTTAAATCTCACTTCCCCACTTCAAAGAACCTAATCCATACTTTTCTCTTACTTTTTGTGCCTGTTTTGTCAATTCTTGAAGTTTATTGTCCTCGTCCATCTCAAGCAGTGAAAGTTCACGCCGAGAGATATGTGTGAACTCGGATGAGTTGATCCCAAGATAGCTTACATGTAAGCGTTTTTGATTGTCCGCTTGAGAAAACATTTCGAGACAAAAATCTTTAAACTCTTTTTCACTAAACTCTTTTCTTCTTGTCACACTGATATGAGATTTTTGCTGATATTCATATCTGATGGTGAGCGAAAACGTTGTCGGAATAACTTGCAACTTTTGGATGGCAAAGAGAAGGTAGCGGGAGAGTATCACCACTCTACGGCGTATTTCGCCTCGCTCATGAACGGAATCAAATGTTCTAGAAATTCCTATGGATTTACGTTGAGATTTAAGATTTATCGGCGTATCTATTTCACCATTTACGCGTTTGTAAAGTTCTTTGGCGTAAGGACCCCAAGACTCAACGGTTCCGCGTCTTTTTCGGAGCTCTCCGAGTGTATGTATCTGTGCATCTTGAAGTTTTGCTATCATAGATTTTCCTATGCCAGAAAACTTGCTTACATGTAAAGGGTTTACGAATGTATCAAAATCCCATTCATAGATAGTTTTACATCCAAAAGGTTTAGCTTCGCCTGTTGCGAGTTTAGCGATATACCTCGAATGTGCTGCGCCGATGGAAACAGGAAGATTAAGCACTTTTTGTATCTCATGACGCAGAGAATCTATAAACTGAGGCACATCAACATCTTCTATCCATCCGCTCACATCTCCATAAAACTCATCGATGCTTGCTTGTTCAACGAGTGGAATCCTCTCTTGTAAAAAAAGATGGAGTTTGTGCGAAAGCTCTTGATATAAGCCCATATTTGGTGACTTGATGATGAGATGCGGACAAAGTTGTAGCGCTTCGCTAATGCTCATAGCTGTTTTGATACCATATTTTCGAGCTTCATAACTCGCAGTTGTGAGTATTCCTCGGACTTTGCCATCAGGATCTATGAAATTTTGAAGGTCATCATCTCGTTTGTCATATTTTTTATAAAAAGTTGAGACGAAGGAGCCTGAATTTGTAAGATTGATCCCTTGATCTTGTGAACTCTTAGAAAAGATATGCGTATCGCTTCGCCCACCCACAGCGACGGGTTTATGCATTAGTGAGTGATCAAGCGTGCGCTGGGCAGAGACAAAAAAACAGTCCAAATCAATATGTATCTTCATAAGATGAAGTTTACAGTAGATTTAAAAGATAAGTCTAAAATATGACAAAATGATAATAAGTGACTTTTTTTGAAAGAGAAGAGTTTGTTAGAGGAATCTAAAAGAGAAAAACTCTTTTAGATAGGAAGAACACGGATTTTGTCTGAAAGTTTCTCTTTAAGAGTGCTTTCGATTGCAAAAAGTGTCCCTGTTGTTGAACTCGCACATCCGTTACATGCACCGATGTATCTGATATAAACGTCTATGTAATCACCGCCATCTTTGATGTCTATAACTTCCATATTTCCGCCATCCATGATAAGGAACTGACGTACGTTTTCGTCAATTACTGCATCGATCGCTTTGATCTTTTGAACCAAAGTCATAGTTGCGAAATCTCCGCTAGTACCAGCTTCAGCGGCTGCTTTCATTTTCTCTTCATCCATCTCACGACGAGTATCTCTTAGGATATCAACAAGATACCACTCGCGCTCTTCATGACCGCCTGGTTTGATACAAGATTTACAAAAACCGCCAGCTTTTGTGTAGTCTGTAATCTGTTCAATAGTTGTAAGATCATTAAGTTTGATAACTTCTCTTAATGTTTTAAGAGAAACACGTGCACATTCACACACGATGATCTCTTCTTCAAAACTTTCACTGTCAACGCCAAGGTAAAGTCCAGCCGCTTTTTTGATAACATCATAAGCCATAACCGAACAGTGCATCTTTTGAGGTGGAACTGCTGGAGTTTCTGGATTATCACGTAGAGCGAACTCAACATCGATATTTGTGATTTTAACCGCTTCTTGAACTGTTTTACCAATACAAAGTTCAGTCATAACATCAGAACTTGCGATCGCTGTTCCACAACCAAAACTTCTAAATTTAGAGTTTACGATTTTGTCATCTTTAGGATCAATCTCCCAGTAAAGACGAACCGCATCTCCACAGCTCTCAGCTCCAAAATCAGCAACTATAAGTTTATTGCCACGAGACTCTGCTTCCTCTTCACTAATTTCACCTTGGTGCTGAGGGTTGTTCATAAGACGAGTCACTTTATCTGAATAAGCATCCCATAAAGATTCGCCGATTAAATCATTTTTTGCCATAGTTTTATAATCCTTAATTGAATTTTTGTTTATATATTTCTGCTTCGTTAGAAGCAAGCTTCAGTAGTCTCTGCGGCTAGCGAAGTTAAAGCGATTAATGGTGTGCGGGAATGTGACATTCGCCAGCTTCTCCGCCTTTGGTCGGTTTTACAAGTGCGTAAGAGCTAGAGATTGCTCTAAGTCTTGTTACTGCCTCTGTAAAATGCTCTATAACATAATCCACTTCTTCATCAGTCGTGTACCGGCTAAGGCTAAGACGGATACCTGTGTGTGCTAGTTCATGGTCAGCACCGATTGCAAGCATAACTGTATTTGCTTCTAAGTCTTCACTCGCACAAGCACTTCCTGTTGATGCGCCGATATCGAATTTGTTTAAATCCCAAAGCATACCTTCTCCCTCAACACCGCGGATAGAGATCAAAATTGTATTTGGTGTTCTATGTTCACGTTTTCCAACCGTAAAAGTCTCAGGGATGACTTTTAAAAGTGCATCTTCGAGGCGGTCTCTTTTTGCGCTGATAGTTGCCATTTTTTCTTCGATGTTCTCAGTTGCCATCTCGATCGCTTTTCCCATACCTACAATATATGGAACATTTAGCGTTCCAGAACGGCGTCCGCCCATCTGTGATCCACCGTGCATGATTGGAGTAAGTTCCTGTGAGCCTTTGATATAAAGAGCACCAATCCCTTTTGGTCCGTGAAATTTATGAGCGCTCATAGACATAAAGTCTACATGTACGTCTTGCATATTTACAGGAATTTTCCCAACTGCTTGAACACCATCAGTATGGAATAAAACACCTTTAGCTTTACAAATTTCGCCGATCTCTTTGATTGGAAAGATCATTCCTGTTTCATTGTTTGCCCACATAACAGAAACAAGTGCTGTTTTTTCAGTGATAAAACTTTTTACCGTATGTGCTTCAACAATCCCCTCTTCGTTTACTGGAAGGTAAGTAACTTTGACACCTTGTTCTTCTAAAAATCTACATGTAGCAAGAACTGATGGGTGTTCCACCTCTGTTGTGACGATGTGGTTTTTGTCGCCGTTAACGATTTTATCTATCCAAACTGATTGTAAAACCCAGTTGTTTGACTCAGTTGCACAAGATGTGAAAACGATATCATCTTTATCTGATGCGTTGATCGCTTTGTAAACTTGGTCGATTGCACGTGAAAGTGCAGGGCGAGACTGTGTTCCAAATTTATGAAGTGAGTTTGGGTTTCCATATATCTCACTAAAAAATGGAATCATTTGCTCAACTACTTCAGGTGAAGTCATCGTAGTTGCATTGTTGTCCATATAAACTTTCATAAAATCCCTTTATTTTTTTCTCTAGCTTAAAGAAGAGTAAATTTGTCCTCTTTTTATTGATGAGATGATAATACCTTCCTCATTTAAATAAGCTTAAGCAATATTAAGCTTTGTACTACTTTAAGGTATAATTTCATAAAAAGGCTTCTTATGTGCAATTTCAATAATTTATCGCAAGACGAGAAAGATACTCTCAAACTTCAACTACAAGATATTATAGGCAAAATGGGAGGACTCAATTTTTTTCTATCTTTCATTGAAAAGATGCGCCTCATCAAGCCTCATCCTTTGTCTGCAAGAAACTCTAAGGCAAGTATTGAGAGATTTGAGATCTCTTGGGATAAGGTGATTTTCTTGGATAAAGTAACACTCTTGGAAAATACGATCAAATCTAACAGAGATGAAAATGGATATGTGATTAAGTTTAACAAAGATGATAAAAAAAGTAAAACTATTATCAATCTTATCCGTACGCTTTCTGTTATTAACTTTCAATTTAAAGTCTCACATAGTATTGCGCCGATAGAATTTAAGATTTTTAACAAGATTGATGACTCAAGCGCAGAACTCAATCCGCTATTTGTAACACTTTTCTTTTGTTATGTAAATTTTGTAAAAAATGTTTTAAAAGACTAGTTATAAACGACTAAACCGTAGTCATCGCGTAGGTTGTAGAAGGTTGAGTTACATGTAATCTCAAGATCTTTTAACCGGCCTAAGTGGATGATGGCATTTTTATCTACTTTAATCCCAAACTCCACAAAAAACTTTTTAATATTCACAAACTTCACATCTTGAACATATTTATATTCAAACTCCTTATGAAGTTTCATTTTGTCATAACTGAAGATATGTTCGTTTACATGTAATTGGTCTGAAGCGTAGCGGATAGGAAGATATCCAGAGAGATCTGTGAGGATCGGCTCGACATAAGTGTATTTCTCAGGAAGAGTTTTTTTTTGGACAAAGATATATTTATTGTTGAGTTTGATGTTTGGTGTATCTTTCCAATATTTATATAAGGGATTGGAAACATCAAGTTTTTCGCGGACTTCCCGCCATAGCCAATAAGAGTTTAACATACTTGGTAAAGCTGACATAAGTAGATTTTACAAAAATCGATGTTCTATTTTGCTTAATTTAAGAAGGAAGTGAGTATGATTTCACTCCTAACTACCAAAGCTCGCATAACTCAGTTGGTAGAGTGTTACCTCGACAAGGTAAAAGTCACTGGTTCGAGTCCAGTTGTGAGCACCATCCCTCATAATATCATCTAAAAACTCTCTAAAATACGAACTTAAACCACTTGATCAACTTCTTTTTAGTCTAACTTGATTTAATAAAGTGGATATATTGGTAAAATATTCATCTTTTCTTGCACATTATTTTTTATTCAGTTATACTGCGTGCATTAAAAGATGATTCGAGTTACATCTTTGGTCTGCTTTATATTGGTGACTTTTTGTTGACAGTACGATCCACCCTAAAAGAAAACTTCATATTAGATTTTTACCACCTTAGTAATTTGGTGTACATAAAACAAAAAAGGACAAACAATGGCAACATTAGTAAATGGAACAGTTAAATGGTTCAACAGTGAAAAAGGTTTCGGATTTATCGAACAAGAAAACGGCGGAAAAGATGTATTCGTACACTTTCGTCAAATCAATAGCAATGGCTATGGTCGTGTATCACTAGACGAAGGTCAAAAAGTGACTTTCGAAGTTGGTCAAGGCGAAAAAGGTCCACAAGCAGAAAACGTTACAGGTCTGTAATCTTTCTCTCGAACAGCTTAGGCTGTTCGGACTCTTCTTTTTATTTTTTACTCCCTTTCAACTCCCTCTTAAATAACTACACTAAAATTCTCTAAATAATCATTTACGAGGAAAAAATATGCAAGTAACAATCTGGCACAATCCAAAATGCTCAAAATCACGTCAAGCTTTAGAACTCTTACATGTAAGAGATATTGATGTTGAAGTGGTGAAATATTTGGAAACTCATCCTTCAAAAGAAGAGATAAAAACTATTTTGTCAAGACTTCAAATATCACCAAGAGAATTGATGCGAACAAAAGAGGATCTCTATAAAGAACTTGGGCTTAAAGATGAGATGGATGAGGAGAAGCTTATCGATGCGATGGCAGAACATCCAAAGTTGATAGAAAGACCAATAGTTATCACTGAAAAAGGTGTTGTTATTGGCCGTCCGCCTGAGAAGATTTTAGAGCTTTTCTAACTTTTCGATAATGACACCGTTATCTTCAATAAATTTGGAGATAACATCAGACTGGGTGTGTTCATAAGATTTTGCATAAATAATACGCTTTATTCCACTCGCAATGAGGTTTTTACTGCATTCGCTACAAGGTTCAAGGGTAACATAAATAGTAGCACCTTCGATACTGATCCCTTTTCTCGCCGCCCAAATGATAGCATTCATCTCAGCATGAATTTCATACGTTTTAGACCATTCATGATGATCTTTTGTGTACTCGCCATTCCAGTGATCTTTACAATTCATAAAGCCAGCAGGTGTACCATTATAGCCACTGCTAAGGATTCTTCCATCTTTTACTATGACTGCACCGACCTGTTTTGAAACACATTTTGAAGCACTCGCTATCTCAAAAGCTATATTGATAAAATTTGTATCACTCAGCATGAATGCCCTAATTTTTAATATTTGTTATGGTATTATATCGCAAAATTTAATATATATTTTGGAGACTAACAATGGACATGAAGCAGATAAAAGTGTTAATGCAAGAGTTTGATGGAAGTGGTTTAAGTAAATTAAAAATCGCTAAAGAGGATTTTAGTATTGAACTTGAAAAAGTTGTTGGGGCTGTTTATACTCCAGTAACAACTACGCATGCAGCTCCTGTCGCAGTTGCTCCTGCAACTATTGTGACTGCATCAGTACAAGCAGAAACGGCAGCAGAAATTTCTGGAGATTTGATTCTTTCTCCAATGGTTGGTACATACTATGCATCACCATCTCCTGACTCTCCAGCTTTTGTAAAAAAAGGTGATGTCATTAAAAAAGGTCACGTTGTGGCAATACTCGAAGCTATGAAAATTATGAATGAATTAGAAGCTGAGTTTGACTGTAAGATTCTTGATGTACTAGTGAGTGATGGTCAAGCCGTTGAATACGATATGCCGTTATTTGTAGTAGAAAAGATTTAATCTATGGCAGAAATAAAACGTATATTGGTTGCAAATCGTGGGGAGATAGCTCTTCGCGCAATTAGAACTATTAAAGAGATGGGCAAAGAGGCTGTGGCTATCTATTCGACTGCTGATAAGGGTAGTGAATATCTAGAACTTGCTGATGCAGCCATATGTGTGGGTGCAGGACCAAGTGCCAAAAGCTACCTCAATATTCCCGCTATTATATCTGCGGCTGAGATAAGCGGTTGTGATGCGATTTTTCCGGGATATGGTTTTTTGAGTGAAAACCAGCATTTTGTTGAGATATGTACACACCACAATATTAAATTCATCGGACCGACTCCTGAAGTTATGGTACTTATGAGTGATAAATCAAAAGCAAAAGATGTTATGGTTCGTGCAAATGTTCCAGTTGTTCCGGGAAGTGATGGCGCGATTAGTGACATGCAAGATGCTAAAAAACGTGCGAAAGAGGTCGGTTATCCGGTTATCTTAAAAGCGGCTCAAGGCGGAGGCGGACGTGGTATGCGTGTTGTCGAAGATGAGAGTTACTTAGAAAATGCATTTTTAGCAGCTGAGAGTGAAGCGATCACTGCATTTGGCGATGGCACAATTTATATGGAGAAATTCATTAAAAATCCTCGCCATATTGAAGTACAGATTATGGCAGACTCTCATGGAAATGTTATCCATGTTGGTGAGCGTGACTGTTCTATGCAACGTCGTCACCAAAAACTGATCGAAGAGTCTCCAGCCGTCGCATTAACTCCAGCAGTTAGAGCAAGATTACATGATGCGGCAGTTCGTGCGGCAGAGTTTATCAAGTACGAGGGTGCTGGGACATTTGAATTTTTACTTGATGCAGATTTGAATTTTTATTTTATGGAGATGAATACTCGTCTTCAAGTTGAGCATACTGTTTCTGAGATGGTAAGTGGTCTTGACTTAGTAAAAATGATGATCGAAGTGGCAGAGGGAAAAACTTTGCCTAAGCAAGAGGAAATTGTACTTAAAGGCCACTCGATAGAGTGTCGTATAACTGCAGAAGATCCTATCAAGTTTTTACCATGTCCTGGAAAGATCAGCACTTGGATCGCTCCGGGTGGAAAAGATGTTCGCATCGATACGCACGCACATGCAAACTATATCGTTCCATCAACGTATGACTCGATGATAGGTAAGTTGATCGTATATGGAGAGACAAGAGCTGAAGCAATTGCGAGAATGCATAGAGCACTGAGTGAGTTCAAAATTTCAGGTATCAAAACTACAATACCATTCCACAAAAAAATGATGACAAATCCAGATTTTATAAGTAATAATTTTGATACAAAATACTTGGATGGTTACAAAGGCTAGACAAGTAAAGTTGTGAACTTTTAAAAGTTCACAACCTTTTGGTTTATTTCTCTTTTGAATAATTTATGGCAGGCGCAGTGTTTGGATATTTGCGTTTAGTTTTGCTCTGTCGAAATACTCTTTTAAAACTTGCTCACGCTTATCTGACATAATCATATTTTCAACTTGGGCTTTGATATCTTCTAATTTTACATCTTTGTTACTCTGTTCAACTGCTTGCATATAAAAACAAACAAAACCCTCTTTACCGTTTGAGATAATCTCTGAAAAATGATTTAGCGGTGTTCTGTCTAAAAGTTCAGCAAGTTGCGGCGCGATTTTATTGTATTCAAATGTTTGATCTTTATGCCCTATTTCAGGCGAATAGAACATAGGATTGTCAATTTTTTCTTGTAATAAATTTTGTTGTTTTGACTCATAAACAACTGTGCTGTAGCTTTGTGGGTGATTGAACTTTGCTTTGTTGAGTTCATAATAATTTTTGATCTCTTGCTCATCTGGTTCATCCATGTGAGTGTAGGCGATGGCTTGAAAAAGCTTTTGGTTAAGCAAACGCTCTTTCATCTCTTTTTGCACTTGAGCTGAAGTAAGATTTTGGCTACTTGCGACTGCATCGTAAAACTGGCTCACGGTCATATTGTTTTGTGTAGCCATTCTTTTGATCTCTTCGATCACTTCATCATCAGTTACGGTGATTTTTCTTGATTTTATCTCTTGATCTTCAAGCTTTTTACGTATCAAAAAATCGACTGTTTTAGTTTGGTCAAGATGAGATTCTGCCATTGCATTTGTAATCTCTTGCATCGTGATAGGTTCATTTTGAACAAGGATCGCAACCCCATCAATGATTTTTGCATTGAGGCTTAAAGAAAGAAGGATGAAAAATAGAGCTTTGTACATGTAAAGTCACTTTATGATGATATTTAGGTTCTTATTTTACCCGTTTTTAACCAATGATTATCTAAAATACGGGACTTTATTTAAAAGGCTTATTATGGTTGTTACGCGTTTTGCACCATCACCTACAGGGTATCTTCATATCGGAGGACTTCGAACCGCTCTTCTTTGCTATTTATGGGCTAGAAAGAATGAGGGCAAGTTTATTTTACGTATCGAAGATACTGACCAAAGCCGTAACTCAGTTGAAGCCGCTGAGGCGATTGTTCAAGCTTTTAAATGGCTAGGACTTTCACATGACGGTGAGATCGAATACCAATCTCAAAGAACAGATATCTATAAACGCTACATCCAAAAGCTTCTTGATGAGGGCAAAGCCTACCATTGCTATATGTCAAAAGATGAACTAACTGCTTTACGTGAAGAGCAGATGGCAAAAAAAGAGCGTACAATGTATGATGGACGTTACCGCGATTTTACGGGAACTCCACCTGAGGGTGTTGAACCTGTTGTGCGTATCAAAGCACCATTGGAAGGCACTATCACAGTTAAAGATGGAGTTAAGGGCGACGTAGTTTTTGATGTGAAAGATATCTTAGATGATTTTATTATCGCGCGTGCAGATGGAAGCCCTACATATAACTTCGTCGTTGCAATCGATGATGCTTTGATGGGCATCAATGTAGTCATCCGCGGCGATGATCATCTTTCAAACACTCCAAAGCAGATGATCGTTTATGAGGCTTTGGGATTTGATATTCCTCAGTTTAACCATGTACCGATGATCCACAACAAAGAGGGCAAAAAACTCTCTAAACGTGATGGTGCGACAGATGTTATGGCATATAAAGAGATGGGCTATACACCAGAAGCATTGCTAAACTTTTTGGTACGTCTTGGCTGGAGCCACGGAGATCAGGAAATCTTTTCTATGGAAGAGATGATGGAACATTTTGATCCAAAAGATATCAATAGATCTGCTTCTATCTACAACGCTGAAAAACTTGACTGGTTGAGCGCTCATTACATCAAAAATATGTCAAATACAAAGCTTGCAGAGCTTCTAGAAGATTTTGGTTTGCTTCTATCTTCTCATGATAAACGTGAAATTCTTTTAGACTCATTCAAAGACCGTGCAAAGACATTAAAAGAGATGGCAGAGCTTATTAGCGAAGTCTTGACTTCGCCAGTTGTTTATGATGAAAAGGCTGTTGCAAAAGGGTTTAAAGGTGATGCTTTCGAGATATTACATGCGTTTGCAGATAAATTAAAGTCGAGCGAAAACTTGCATCTTCCGGTAGATTATCATCATGTGATGGAAGAGCTAGTCGCAGAAAAAGAGATAGGTTTTGGCAAGATCGGTCAGCCTTTGCGTATCGCTCTTATGGGAAAACTCTCAGGTCCAGGGCTTGATGCCGTGATGTCTATCATCGGTAAAGAGGAAACGCTTTCACGCATCGAGTCTGCAATCAAAGCAAATAGTTAAAAAGCAACTCATTAATTTAAAAACAGAGAGAAATGAAATGGATATAAAAAAGCTTATAATAGCCGGCATCGGTGCAATAGTGATTATGACATTGCTCCTTGTTTATGTATGGCATAAAAAAAGCAGTGAAGAGAATGTTGCGCAGCCTGAAGAACCAATGAGCAAAGCAGAGGCTTATAGAAAAGTATTTAATTAATTTCTTGGGAACTTACTAAAGGCAAGCTCGAAGCCGTTGCAAGAGCTTTTTCAAGAAAACATCTCTTCGAGAGCGCTTCGCTTGTTTTGGTACTTTTTTACGAAGAAAAAAGTACAGAGAGAAACACTTTACATGTAAGCCACTTCATACCAAACGAACACTTCGCATGTAAAACTTTTTAAACTATAGAGTTAAGAATCTCCACACCCTTTGCCGTCAACACCAAAGTAACCCCGTCCTCTTGCACAAACATAAAACCACTTTTCACAAGCTCATCCATCGCTTCTGCTAGAGCATCATTTTGCTTCGCATCAAGCTTCTTGATGATTTCTCTTACAACGTCTTGTTTTGTCATTACCTGTCCGGGGGCGTTGTTTCTTCTAAACCAAGCCATAAACATCTCTTTGACCTCATTTTTAGGGGCAGTTTCCTTCTCTGCTTTTTTAGGCGGAGATTTTCTTTTTTCATAGTGAGGTCTAGCACCATTTCTAGGTGCTTTTGAACCATTACTGTAGGTTTTTTTAGCTGTTGTTTTCATTGCTTTCCTTAATTTTTAGATATTGTCTTTGTTTATGCGAATACCAAACGTAGGCGAAGAGTAGTTCTCTGGTCGGTAACTCGCGGGTATAGTGACTTCATTTCCATCTCGAAGTGTACTGTAATGTGGAGACATAATTTCTACTCCTGCCTCATTAAACTTGTCTTGAATCGCTGCATGCAAGTCTGAGTAAGTTCTCGCCATTTTCCACGGCTTGTCGGTATACGCATTGAGCTCATATGAGACATAAAAGTCATCCAAAGAGGTCTGTAGAATAAAAGGCGATGGATAAAACAAGATATCTTCTGTGCCGTTTGCCGCGCTGAGCATCAGTTCATGCACTTGACGCCAAGGAACATCATACCCAATAGTAATGGTTGTGTTTAGGATAAGCCCTGTTTCTGTCGCACTTGAACTGTAGTTTATAATATGTCCACCAAGAACCGATGAGTTTGGAATGGTAATATCCGCATTTTTAATCGTTCGAATCCTTGTCACAAGAAAAGTTTTCTCTATAACATCTCCAACAGTATCTGCAATTTTAACACGATCACCTATTTTAAATGGTCTCATGTAGATAAGAACGATACCCGCGACAATGTTAGCGATTGCTGAAGAGGAACCCATCGAGAGTAAAAGTCCCATAAAGATTGATATTCCTTGAAAAAATGGAGAGTTTGAACCCGGCAGATAAGGAAAAATAACAATGGCCGCAAAAAGGATGATCATAACACGGACTACTCCGTAAGTCGGCATCGCCCAGTCGCTGTAAAATCCTCCAAATGTCAGATTTCCGCTATCAATCTCCGCAAAAATATAGTGTACCATCTTGAGCAAATAGCGAAATGCATAGACGATGACAACAATATAAAAAATGTTTGGAATAAAGCCGACTAATGCTTTTACCATAACCTTCACAGGCGTTGTAACATAGACAATGAGTGTTTGTGCCCATGTTTTGGTAAACTCAAAAAGACTAAATATAAAAGTGATATAACTGTATATAACAAAGATGACAAAAGCGAACATCAGTATGCGCACAGTAAAAGTGATGAGTTCCATCTCTTTTTCTACAGAAAGCAAAGTAAGCCCGCCAAGCTCCATAGGCTTAAAGAGTCTTTTTTTAGACTCTATAATCTTTTGTAAAATACTAATATGAATCATAGAAGTACTACGTACCATAAAGAGTGTAATGAGTGTCGAAAAGATGATCCACATAACATTTTGAAGCAGTGGAGCGGCATTGATATCCTCTGTCCATGGAAGCAGTTCAAGGCCTATGACCATAAAGTAATAAACTGCTAAAAGAAAGAAGGTAAGATGGATGAGTTTGACAAGCGTAATAGTAAATGTTCTCGTTGTTTGCTCTTTGAGTAAAACGACACTACGCACTTGCAGCGTTTTAAAAGAAGATGCATCTCTGAGCTTGGTATAAAGATAAGCAAAACCTTTACTAAGGAGAAATAAGAAAGTGATCAGAGTAACAAGCATCCCTGCAACAATTCCAACTTGACGAAGAATATAAGAGGTTTCATGGTTATTGTGAGCTTTTGCAAGAGCTACTTGAAGCGTTGTCAAAATCTCTGCAGAATAAGTATCGAGCGTTTTATTGCTTTCATTGGCATCTAAAGTTGTGATGGCAGTGATGGACATCCCTTGATAATCTATAACACAAGTCTCCCCTTGACAAAGAGACGTGAGTGCTGAAGTGTTTAGATCACTTTTTTTTGAGATCTTTGTTAAAGTTTTTGAAACTTCCTCTGCGCGTTGCTTAGCTGAAAAGATACCGATAGGTTCATAGATTTGAAAAATATTATGACCATAAAGAGTGACATCATAACCGGTTTTTTTTACTGTTGCGTTTGTCTCAGAACTGTTGATATCATTTACGCTCTGCGATGCGAAGAGTGAAAAGGCAAATAGAAAAGTAAGGAAAAATAATTTCATAGAGATTGCCCTTTAGACATTATAATATGTAGCATTCGGGTGATATACCACAAGTGCTGATGTTGATTGTTCTGGATGGATCTGGAATGTCTCGCTAAGTTCGATTCCAAACTCTTCAGGTTTTAAAAGATTAAAAAGTGGACGGTTGAGTTCCAAGTCTGGACACGCTGCGTAACCAAAAGAGTATCTCGCGCCTTGATACTTGTTCATCTGCACATCGTTGATGGTGTTGCCTTCATTTTCTGCGATTCCAAGATCAAGACGTATTTGTTTATGCACCATCTCTGCGAGTGCTTCAGCGAGTTCAACTCCAAGACCGTGAAATTGGTAATACTCAGTGTAATTGCCCTCATCATAAATCTTTCGTTCGGCATCACTGAGTTTTGCTCCTGCACTTACACAAGTAAGGGCGATAACATCGTGTCTATCATGGTGAAAAAAGTCACTCAGTGCGCGGTGAGGTTTACGTCTTTGACGAGGAAAAGTAAACTCTTCCACAGCTCTTGGATAGGCATCATGAAACTCTTCAAAGTTAATATCATCTTTACACGTAAAGCCTTCACTTTCATCAAAAATGACAAGGCGATTATCATCACTGCGACATGGCCAGTAGCCATAGATGACAGTCGGCTCAAAAAGTTTCTCATCCAAAAACTGTGCTTTGAGTTTTTCATACGCAGGCCAAACGACTTCGTTTAACTGCTTTTCATACGCTTCTTTTGTCATTCCTTTAGAACTATAACCCCAACGAGATTTAAAAAGGATTTTGTGGTTGATCCAGTCAAACGCTTTTTCTATCTGCGCGGAAGTGAGTTTCATCTCACGTCTTCCCCAAAATGGAGGAGTCGGTACACGAACATCGCGATCAGGCATAGTAAGCTCAGAAAATGGAGGGATGATAACCTCGATTTGCTCTTCTCTTTCTATCACTGGAGCATTTGGATGCAAATTTGTATCTGGATTGCCAGCTTCGATGCGGCTCATCGCTGTTACACCATCAAAAGCATCTTTGCAGTAAAAGATTGGACCATCATAAAATGGACGACAAAAATCATCTATAAACGCGCGAGTAAGGGCTGCGCCACCAAGAAGAAGAGGGATTTTGATGCCCGCTTCCTTCATCGCTTCAAGATTTTCTTTCATCACTTGCGTTGATTTTACAAGAAGTCCGCTCATTCCGATTGCGTCGGCATTGTTCTCTTTTAAAGTCTGTAAAAATTTCTCCAAATCTACCTTGATGCCAAGATTGATAACTTTAAATCCGTTGTTTGAAAGAATGATATCCACAAGGTTTTTACCCACATCATGAACGTCGCCTTTGACAGTTCCAAGAATAAGCGTCGTATCTGTTTTTTTATCTATCTTTGGCAGATAAGGTTGAAGATGATCGACAGTCTTTTTCATAGTTTCAGCACTTTGAAGAACGAAAGGAAGTTGCATTTGTCCTGAACCAAAAAGCTCACCCACCACTTTCATGGCGTCGATGAGAATCTCATTGACAATTTTTTCAGGAGCTATGGTGTGGCGAGCTTCTTCAACAAGGGGAATCATCCGCTCTTTGTCACCATCCATCAAAAGTTTGGCGATCTTTTCTTCAGTGCTGAGGAGTTTATAAGCCGCATCTTCCACTTCGCTGTCTATGGCTTCTTTATGGCTAAAGTGGTCTATGAAAGTAAAGAGCGCTTCGCCGTTTGGTTGACGGTTGAAGATAAGATCATCACAAAGCGTTTGCTCCTCTTGGGATATCTTATTGAGGGGAATAATATGCTGAACATTGATGATAACAGAGGTCAATCCCGCTTGGATACAATGGTGTAAAAACATTGAGTTCAGATAAGGTCTCGCATCTTTATCCAGTCCAAAAGAGATGTTTGAAAGTCCCAAAATTGCGCCCACTTCTGGGTGGCGAAGTCTGAGCTGACGAATGGCTTCGATGGTGTTGATTCCCGCATCAAAATACTCCTCATCTCCACTTCCAAGAGTAAAAGTAAGAAGGTCAAAAACCAAATCTTCGGGACTGATACCGTGTTTGTTTACGGCGAGATCATAGATCCGTTCTGCTATCTCGATTTTGCGCTCAACAGTTTTAGCCATACCGATTTCATCGATAGTCAAACATACAAGTGAAGCTCCAAACTTTTTCGCCAAACCACAAACTGTGTCAAACTTTTCTATCCCATCTTCAAGGTTGACCGAGTTGATGATAGGTTTCCCGCCGATGAGCTTGAGCGCTTCTTCGAGTGCGGCCGTTTGGGTGGAATCTGGCATCAATGGAAGAGCGATCTTTTGAGCATACAAACTCATAACTTTATTCATGTCTTTTGTCTCATCACGTCCTGCAAAACCCACCGAAACGTCAAGCACATGCGCGCCTGCACGAACTTGTTGCTGACCGACGCTCATCGTTCCCTCGTAGTTTTCAGCTAAAAGAAGTTCGCGAAACGCTTTTGAACCCGTCGCATTACTTCGCTCGCCCACAAGTAAAGGTGCGGGACTTTGCATTAAAGGTGTCGTGTTAAAAAGTGATGCAAGAGAATTCGCTTGGCTTCCAGAAGCTACTTTTGGAGCCTTACATGTAACGCGATCCACAAGCGCGCGAATATGCTGAGGTGTTGTTCCACAGCATCCGCCAAGAAAGCTCACGCCATCAAACTCTAAAAACTCCTCTTGTTTATCTGCAAACTCATCTGGTCCCATCGGGTAAAATGTGTATCCGCCGCGGTTTTGAGGCAATCCCGCATTTGCGTGGACAGAGATAGGTTTTCCCCACACTTCACTGAGAGTTTTGACATGTTTTTTAACCTGATCTGGGCCAGTTCCACAGTTAAACCCAAGAGAGATGATGTCAAAAGGCTCTAAAATTGCGGCAATAGTCGTAGCATCTGTTCCGATAAGCATCGTTCCCGCAAGCTCGATAGTAACTGAAACCATGATAGGAATTTCCACGCCACGCTCTTTAGAAGCCGCGTCACATGCATGCAAAGCGACTTTTATCTGAAGCGGATCTTGGCATGTTTCAAGTAAAAAGATATCTGTTCCACCATCTATAAGACCAAGCGCACATTCTTTATAACCTTCAAACATCACATCATAATGGATATGCCCAAGAGAGGGGAGTTTCGTTCCCGGTCCAATAGAACCAAGAACGTAGCGAGGTTGTTCAGGCGTAGAAAACTCATCACATTTTTTACGCACTATCTCAGCTCCCGCGCGTGAGAGTTCATACGCACGATGACCGATTCCGTATTCGTCCAAAACCCAAGAAAATGAGCCAAAAGTATTGGTCGTGATAAGGTCAGCCCCAGCTGTCAAGTACGCACTGTAAATGCTTTCCATAACATCTACGGCGGTCACGTTTAAGAGTTCATTACACCCCTCCAAACCTTCCCAAGCTTCTACTGGGATATCTTTATCACGCTGTTGGAGTTGTGTTCCCATAGCACCATCTATGATGAGCGGACGCTTTTTTATAGTCTCTAATATTTGCTGTTTTATGGACATTGGATTTCTTTATGAGTTAATTGGTATTATTTTATCCAAAGAGAGCATAAAATAGGATGAGAGAATCCTTAGATGTAAGGATGTTTAAGGTTTATGATAACAGTATCGCAAATTGAAAGTCGAGAAAAGTGTTACAAATGTTACAGACCACAATCGAGCTGTATGTGCTACCATGTAAGGCCAATTGAGACGCAAACAAAGTTTGTTATCTTAATGCATCCAAAAGAGTATAGAAAGATCAAAAACGGTACGGGGCATTTGACGCACCTTTCACTCCCAAATTCTGAGCTGTATGTGGGAATCGACTTTAGCTTAGATGGTAGGATAAATGAGCTTTTACAAGATACAAAAAATCTTTGTTATTTGCTTTTTCCATCCAAAGATTCCATCGAGATTAACTCACATAAGCTTTCTCATGAGGGTAAAAATGTGGTGATATTTATTATTGATTCTACTTGGGCTTGTGCGAAAAAGATGCTTCGAGAAAGTACAAATATCTCCTCTTTGCAAAGTATCAGTTTTACCCATACAAAAACTTCAGAGTTTGCTATCAAAGAGCAACCTGCGGAGTATTGTCTCTCAACTATCGAGTCCACCCTTTGCGTACTTGAACTTATGAATAAAAATAGTGATGAGATGATAAAAGAGAGTAGTTTAGAGGAGTTTCTAAACCCCTTTAAAAAGATGATAGAGTTTCAGATAGAGTTTATGGATGAGTATAAAAATCCTCGGTTTTAATCTAGGATAACACAGTTTCTTCCGCTTGCTTTTGCCTTATATAAAGCACCATCGACTCTTTTTAAAAGTAAAGGGATAGTATCATCTTTTTGATACTGAGTGACTCCAAAGCTCATAGTAATAGGTAATATTTTTTTGTGCTTTTCAACTTCTTGTCGCAGTTTTTCTGCGAGTTGCTGTGCTTCTTCTAATACTGTATAAGGAAGAATGATCATAAACTCTTCTCCTCCTGTTCTACAAAAAATATCGGTTTTTCTCAGGAGAGAGGATATAAGTTCAATGTACTCAATAAGTACATTATCTCCTACGTCATGTCCATATTGGTCATTTACACGTTTGAAAAAGTCGATATCAAACATGATTAAAGAGAGAGAATATTCATAGCGTAGGATTCGAGGAAATTCTTCCTGTAGTTTTTGGTCAAAAAAGCGACGATTATTTATACCGGTAAGTGCATCTTTTATACTAAGGTCTAACAATTCTTTTTGATAGGTTTCCTCTTTTGTGATATCTGAAAATACCATACTGAAGTGATGTTTTTCTACTGAAATAATTGCAGCGGTCACTGTAAAATAGTAGGTTTTATCCAGATAGATTATTTTAGCTTTATGTACTTTATCGAGTTTTTTTAAGACATATTCTACCCAATAATCATCACCATGACTAGACTGTAGATAACCATCTTCTTTGATAAAAAGTTCACATATACATTGATAATCTTTTTTAAACTCTTCTAAACTTCTATAAGTAGGAAAATATCTAAAAAAAGCGTTATTCACATAAAGCATTTTTGCTCCGTTGTTAATGATTACGATATTGTTTGATGAATCAAGAATATTTTTATAATATTTTTTCTGGTTTCTGTTTTTCACTAAGATGATTGTGCTGAAAACAAAAAGCAGTATGAGTCCAAAGAAGACGAAAAAAGCGATCATCTTAAAGCTAAAAAATTGAAGATCCAGCTTTGGAAGATCTGATATTTTGTCAAACATTATATAATATCCAAGAGTCTTAGAACGAGCATCTTTTAGTTCGTAAGAGACGATAATATAACCATTTTCTATTTTGTATGAGTTGTTGAAATAGTTTTCTACCCCGTGTTTTTTGAGATATTTCCGCATCTCAAGTGGAGCGTCTAGGTTTGCAACATAATAGTCATCAACAAATAGTTTAGTAAAAGGGTAGAGGAGGTTTTTTTTGTACTCTTTTTTCAAGAGGACAACAGAGTCTATTTTGCCATCTTTAAGACTTTTAGAGATTGAGTTAAAATGGGTAATGACACCCAAACTGCCTATGAGCGTGTCATGATCAAAAATAGGAACAAGACTTTTTATAGAGAGGTCAAATTTTCCTGCACTTACGGTGTGAACCACCTTTTTTGTAAAAGTAATATCTTGTAAATCTTCTCTCTCTTCCATAAGAGTGTCACCCGTGAGTGAGCTCCAACTTCTATAAAGAGAATTTGCATCCTTATCTACTATCTGAATCCAGACATTTTGATAGAGTGTTTCTTTTTGAAACATAGATATGAGATTTGAGTAATAATTATTAGGAATATTTTTTTGTTTAATGCGTTCTATAAGTGCTTTATCATTGGCAAGGCTGAGTGCTATTGCGAGTGTAGACTTTTGTTTTTGTTCGATTAAGTGTCCGAGATTGTCATGTATCTCTTTGGCTTGAGCCTTGTAAATAGCATCGAGCATCCCTTGCGTACGCTCACGAACATAGTCAGTATAGAGGTGAATGGCTTCTGTAAGAAGCACGGCTATCAAAAATACCGACAGATACAATTTATAATTTTTAAATATGGGAAAACCTCTATGAACTATTTTTCATCCAAGTATACTACATACCTGGTATTCTTGGTATTTTTCCTAGTTTTGAAAGACGGCAATATTTTCCCCACCCTTTTTTGAGCCAGTGTCCAAAGATTGGCATTGGGATCATTGCGGCTTTTTTGTCATCTCTGTAAACAAAAGCCGCACCATCACCGCTGTCCATGACACAGAGGATGTTGAGATGTTTTTGGTAACCTTTAAGTTTGCCCAATCTACTCTCTTTTACTTTGATATTGTACGCCATATTACGAGCCATAACTTCAGCGATATGTCCCTGTTTTGCCCTCCACTCAGGACCCTCAATAGCAGCGACATCACCGACGGCGTAGACACCTGCAAAGCCTGTTACTTCACAAAAATCATCAATCTTAATAAATCCCGCTCCATTTTGAGGAAGGTCTGAATTTTTTATCACATCATGACCATCTCCAGCGGGAATAAACATCACAAAGTCACTTTCTAATTTTGAATCATCTTCGAAAAGTACGCCGTCAGTTTCAAATGATTTTATTTTTTTACCGAAATGTTTTGCGATATTCATACGCTTGAAGATCATATCCATCATAGTAAGCGCTTGAGGGCCCATTCTAGCGCCTGGTTTTTCCATCGGTGCGAAAAATGTGAGTTCAAAATTTTCACGTATCCCTTTTTTTTTGAGCATATTGTGGACATTGAAAAGAAGTTCAAATCCAGGACCGCCACGCACAGCAGAAGTGTCGTTTGGATTACCGCCAAAGCCAAAGGAAATTTTCCCGCTTCCCTTTGCCATAAGCGCATCAAGTTTTTCTTTGATAAGAAGAGATTGCATTGGATCGCCACAGATAGAAAGTGTGTTTTCAACACCTTTAGGTTTCATTTTTGAAGCACCCATAGCGATAACGAGATTGTCAAACCCTTCAAGAACTTTGCCACTTTGAAGCGTGACACGTTTTTCTTTTGCTTCTATTTTTGTGACACCATCGACGAGTAGAGTGAAGCCATGAGCGGCTTGAAGCTCTTTTAAATCGACACAGATATCTTCAAATTTACTCTCACCCGTTGGTATCCAAATAGAGGTCGGATAGATATAAAAAAAGTCGCGATCACTCACCACTGTAACGTCATAATTATTTTTTCTTAAGTAAATCGCAGATTCAATTCCGGCGAATCCTCCGCCTAAAACTAACACTTTTTTCATAATCTCTCCTTATGATATAATTCATATATTGCACAATAATACAAAGAGCGACGTTAAAACTAGTTTAAATAAATGATAAATTCGTCATAGTAGAGAGGTGGAAATGAGAATACTAATATATGGTTTAGGTGGAGTCGGCGGATATATCGCAGGATATCTCAGCCAAACAAAAAATGAGATCGTTGGTGTGGCACGAGGTGAGCATTTAAAAATGATTCAAAAAGAGGGCTTATACCCACAGGGCACTTTGCATGTAAGCGAGGATGAAAAAGAGTTTACAGCAAATTTTACAGCTGTAAATGAAAGTGAACTGAGTGGATATTTTGATTTAGTCTTGTTTTGTGTGAAGAGCTATGATTTAAAAGATGCAGCGCTTAGATGTAGAGCTTTTTTAGATGGTAAAAGTATAGCTCTTTGTGTAAGTAACGGCGTTGAACACGCAGATGAGCTTCGTAAGCTTTTAGATTGCAAAGTACTTGATGGCTGTATCTATATTCTTTCTCACATTGAAAAAGCGGGCCACATTAAAAAGATGGGGAATGTTTTTAATCTCCTCTTCGCAGGTAAGGGCAGTGATGTTTTGGCATCAGTTTTGGATGAGGCTGAGCTGAGATATAAAGTGCCCGAAGATATTCAAAAAGAACTTTGGAAAAAATATATCTTTATCTCTACGTTTGGAGTGTTGACTTCGTATTATGATATGTCGATAAAAGAGGTGTATGAAAACCATTACGATGAGGTAAAAGAGTTTTTACAAGAGGTCGCAAGCATTGCAAAAGCTAAAGATATAGAGCTAGAAGAGGAGATAGAAAAGTCGCTTCTTATCGCATCAAAACTACCACAAAGTGCATCGACTTCAATGCACAAAGATATAAAAGCGGGTAAAAAAGATGAACTTGAGACGCTTTGCGGTTATCTTGTAAGGGAAGCAAAAAGCTTAGATGTAAGTGCGCCGAAGATACAAATGTATTATCAAGAGCTTTTAAAACGTCACCACTGACGTTACTCTTAGAGGAGGAGTTTAATATTTTGCGCTAAAAAGTAAAATATTTTATTTCAGTACAATCGGCAAAAAGGATTTTTGATGGCAAAAAATAAACTTGTTTTAGGCGGCGGATGTTTTTGGTGTGTGGAAGCAGTTTTTAGTAATGTCAAAGGTGTCTCAAAAGCGATCAGCGGTTACGCAGGAGGAGCTAGAAAAAATCCATCTTATGAGCAAGTTTGTACAGGCGTGAGCGGGCATGCCGAAGTTGTAGAGATCTCTTATGATGATGAGGTGATTACTATGGATGAGCTTTTAGATATTTTCTGGGCTATTCATGATCCGACAACTTTAAACCGCCAAGGCGCAGATGCTGGAACGCAATATCGCTCCGTAATTTATTATGAAGATGAAGCGCAAAAAGAGGCGATACAAAACTCCATAAAAAAAGCCTCTGCTAGTTTTAGAGACAAGATAGTCACAGAAGTAAGTCCACTTCCTGAGTTTTATGAAGCTGAGGCATATCATCAAAACTATTTTGCACGTAACCCAAATCAAGGATATTGCAGTGTGGTTATCGCGCCAAAAATGCAAAAATTTATGACTTACTTTCCAGACAAGTTGGCGTAAAAGCTTTAGGGAACTTTACATGTAAGCGTTAAACTTTCTTTTGCTCTACGAGTGAAAGAATCATAGGCAAAGAAAATCCATCATTATCATAGCCATCTTCATGACAGCTTTCACATTTGTCTCCAACGGGGCAGATGTTTTGAGCAAGTAGTTCTTTTAGGGAATGAATATTGTTCTCTTTTACGAGCTTTATAACCTCGTCTGCAGTGACATCGTTACACACACATACTTCTCTCTCTTTTTTTATCATCGTAAAACCTTTTATTTTTTTAACTATGCTAGAATTATAGCATTACAGGATGAGGAGCACAGATGCAAAGAGTTTATGAAATGGTTATCGTCGGTGCCGGACCTGCGGGGATCGCGGCTGCAGTTGAGAGTTATCTTTTGGGAATTAGAGATATTTTGATGCTTGAAAAAGATGACAATCATAATGCCACTATTCGAAAATACTACAAAGACAACAAGCGCGTAGACAAAGATTGGAAAGGTCAAAAAGTTGAGCTTGATGGAAATCTTTATTTTCTTGATGGAACAAAAGAAACGACTTTGGATTTTTTTGATGAGGTTATCAAATCGCATGGTATTGAACTCAAAACGCATACAGAAGTAAGCAAAATCGTTAAAGTGGGGGAGCTTTTTGAAGTGCATCTCGCTGGAGATGTAATCATGGCAAAGTATGTGGTTGTTACCATTGGAAGAATGGGTAAACCAAATAAACCTGATTACAAAATAGCTGCTGGCATTAAAAAAAGAGTCGGTTACACGCTTGATGATTGCAGCGAAGGCGAAAAGGTTCTCATCGTAGGCGGTGGAGACAGCGCTATCGAATACGCCGTTGATTTGAGCGCAAAAAATAAAGTTTCTATATGCTACAGACGGGGAACTTTTGGGCGCGCGAATCCGACAAATCAAAGAGATATTGCAAACGCTGTCGCGCATCAAGAAGTACGAGCTATTTTAAATGTAAATATTTTGGGACTTGAAGATGAAGAGGGCAAAGTCAAAGTTTTATTTGATGAGATAGATCATGAAGTGTATGACAGAGTTATTTATGCTATCGGCGGAACAACTCCGAGTGCATTTTTGGCAAGTTCTGGCATCGAAGAAAAAGATGGAAAACCTGTTCATGATGAGAACTATGAAACGGCGATACAAGGGCTATTTGTAGCGGGAGATATCACGCAAGAATCAGGCGGATCAATCGCGCTTGGGCTCAATCACGGTTACCAGATCGCGTGTCATATCAACGCGCAAAAGGTTTAGTCTTTTAAGAGTGGCTCATCTGTGGAGGTTTCCATGATAAAGCCTCCCTCTTCATCTGGGATCAAAAGTGAAAGGCTGATGGTACAACGCAGATACTGTGCTGTCGTTATTGGCGAATATTTTGCATCTTGAAATGCCGCTGCTTTGGCGTTATAGATAATATCATCGATAAGCGGTTTGAGTGCTTCATCTGAGCGTGCCTCGCGGAGTTCATCTTCTACTCTCAAGGTTATTACAGACGCGATATTTTGTTCTAAAACAGGATACTTTTCTAGAAGCTCTTCTCTTTTGATAATGCGCCTAGCTTCGATGACCTCTTCAATGGAGTCGCGTACGATTTGAAGTAGTGGGGATCTTGTCACAGGGCGACTCCTTTTTGAGCAATTTATAAATTATATCAAATTATGTCGTTACTTTCTCTTTTACTCTATGGTTTATAATCTTGATCATCAACATAACAAACAGAACTTGAAATAAAGCAGCAAGGATCAGAGCAAAATAGTTAAACTCATCTATCCCCTTGGAAGTGTATGCCAAAGTTGCCATCGCGATAAGAAGGGTTAATGGCATAGAGTGGCTAAGTCCCATCAAAATGGCATTTTTTATTCCAACTTCTTTGATAAAGACAAGAGAACTCACCAAGCGCATCGCAATCATCACAAAGGCAATAATAAGCGCTTGAACGACTAAACCATTGATAAAAAGTGCCTCAAGATTGAAAGTACTTCCGATATGGATAAAAAAGATAGGGATCAAAAATCCAAAACCATAGCTTGAAAGCTTCTCTGGTAACCCATTTTTATGCTCAAAAAAGGTTGGGATAAAGATACCAGCCAAAAAGGCGCCAAAAGCAAGCTCAAGATGTAGATAAAGCATCACAGCAAGAAGGATAAAAAAGATTCCCATTGAGAGTCTGATATCTTGCTCTTTGTTATCATCGTGAGGCATAAGTGCAACCGAGACTTCTGGAAACCACCAAAACAAAAGTTGGAGGGATCGAAACAACACAACCATAAAGAGTAAGAATAAGATAAGCGCTAAGATAGTCTGAAAGAGTCCAATCCCGTCTCCAAACTCCAAAGTCGCTGAAACAAGAGTCAAGGCCGCGATACTTATGACTTCACCGATACCTCCCGCTGTCATAGAGAGTACAAGCCACGGCGTTTTTCCATACTCTTTTGCAAGTGTAGCGATAAGACCCACCGAGATCAGAGGTAAAAGCACCATAAAGATCTTGCCAAAAGAAAAATAGAGAGAAAAAGCAAAAGCAAAGCTATAAAGTAAGAGTAGATAGAGCGAAATCATCTTCATGAGGCGTATCGGTGTCTTTAAAACTTTTTTGAGATCGATCTCTGTTCCGGCAATAAACATAAGATATAAAAATCCAAATTTTGCGACAATATCAAAAAGGTGCTGTTGGTGAATAAGCCCCACATAACCCAAGAAAGCGCCAAAAATGATCTCGATAGGTGTTGTAGGAAGTTTAAATATTTTTGCAAAAAATGGTGAGAAGATCACTATCAAAGAGACAGTGAGTATGAGTGTTACGTCATCAAACATATTAGGCATTTGGTGAATCGGCAATCTCTAAATCAAGAGAGCGAAGCATCTCCAAATCTCTGTTTTTTTCTCTTCCCAAAGTTGTCAGATAGTTTCCTATGACGATGGAGTTTGCCCCCGCTTCAAAGATCTCATTTTGTCTTTCACCAAACATCATCTCTCTACCGCCTGCAACCATAATACGGTCAGCATCACATAAAACCTCGCGCGCGAGGCGGATAAGATCAAGTGCTTCCTCAACGCTTAATTTGTTTGGTTTAAGCGGAAGAGCAGGATTGTGATGATAAAAGTTTATCGGTACAGAGGTCGGGTTTAACTCTTTAAGAGAGTTTAACATACTGATGCGATCTTCCTGCGTTTCACCAAGTCCAAAGATTCCACCTGTGATAAGAACAAGACCTGATTTGTTTACATTTTGACAAGTTTCAAATCGTTCATCCCAAGGGTGCGTTGTACAGATCTCTGGGTAAAATGCGCGCGATGTTTCAAGATTATGATTATATGCTTTTATTCCAGCTTCTTTAAGAGCTAAAAGTTGTTCTAAGGATGCTGTTCCATTACACGCTATGAGTCTAAGTTGCGGTACTTCACGGCTCACTTCTCGAGCAACGTTGCAGACAAACTTGAGAGTTTTGTCATCAAGCCCTTTGTGTGCTGTGACTAAACAAAAACCAAGAGCACCGCTTGCATACGCTTCTTTGGCTTCTTCTATGATCTTCTCTACAGGCTTTTGGATATAACGCTCGATGTCTGCTTTGTACTTTACACTTTGGGAGCAAAATTTGCAGTCTTCGTTACATGTACCGCTGTTGATGTTGCTTATCGCACATAAAAATATTTTCTTACTCATAAATTCCTCTCAAAAAAGAAGTGAGATTCATGAAACTCATCTTCTTTTGGATCTTTACTAAAATAGCTTACTTTATAATTGTTGGTCTCTACCTCAAGCATAGCAAACTCAGTAAGGGGCTTGTTTCTAGCACATGTTTCTCCGGGGTTTAAAAAAAGTGTATTATTTTTAAAGTCACATTCAAAGATATGTGTATGCCCGAAAATAATCACATCAGCATCTGGATTCATATAAAAAGGCAGATGCATAAGCTTAAATTTCGTATTTGCAAGTTTAAAGTAGTACGGTTCTTGAACAAGATTGTAGTTGTTGTGCAAACCTGCAAGATGCGCATCATTATTGCCATACACTGCCACATATTTTAAGCCGCTATTTTTCAACAGTTCAAGCACTTCAGGCTCTACGATATCCCCAGCATGGATCAAAAACTCTACACCATTTTTTAGTAGATGCTTGATCGCTTTTTGCGCGAGCTTTGTTTTTTTATGCGTGTCGGAGAGGATACCTATCTTCATCTATGCCTGTTCCGCGCTCTCTCTTGGAGTTTTATTTTTACACTTGATACACTCATAAATATCTTTGTTTCTATAAACACGTGCCGCTAAAACGCCACCACAACCCTCTTCTTCACATTTGTGTGTTGATGGCTCAAACTTGGAAATGAACTTACATGTAGGATAGCTTTCACATCCCCAAAACGCGCCTCTGCGTGATTGACGAAAAAGCAATTTTCCTCCACATTCAGGACAAGGAACTGCAGATTCTTTTGTAGCCACAGCCTCAAGTGTTTTTGTGTTTTTACATGCTGGGTATCCGCTACAAGCTAAAAACTGTCCATTGCGTCCATTCTTTATGACCATATCGCTACCACATTTTTCACATTTCTCTTCAGTTGTTGGTGCGCCTTCAACCTCTGTTTTTTCTTCCCCTTCTACTTGTTCTGTATATTTACACTTTGGAAAACCGCTACATGCGATAAAGTTTCCATAACGTCCAGAGCGAAGAAGAAGTTCACTGCCACATTTTGGACAGCTTTTGCCTGTTGGTTGTGCGAGTTTTGTACTGACGATGTTTTCTTTCCCCGCTTCGATCTCTATCATAAATGGGAAATAAAAATCCTGCAAAGTTTTTTGCCAATCTTTTTGTCCCTCTGCAATCTCATCAAGTTCCTCTTCCATATTTGCGGTAAACGAAGCATCAACGATCTCTTTGAAGTTCTTCTCTAAGATTTCTGTGACGGTGAACGCCATTTCTGTTGGGATGAGCTGTTTTTTCTCTACGTTTATGTAAGTACGAACAGTCAAAGTTGAGATAGTCGGTGCATAAGTAGATGGACGTCCAATTCCCTCAGCTTCGAGTTTTTTGATGATAGAAGCTTCATTGTAGCGAGCCGGCGGCTCTGTAAAATGTTGTAAAGGATTGATAGATTTAATATCTATCGCTTCACCCTCCTTAAGTACTGGAAGCAACTTATCTTTGTCATCTGTTCCAAGAACTTTGTAAAAACCATCAAAGAGCAACTTGCGTCCTGTGGCTCTATACTCAATGTTATCACTTGCAAAAGTGATGCTTTGTTGCTCAAAAAGTGCATCGTTCATTTGACAAGCCATAAATCTTTCGTAGATCAGTTTATAGAGTTTGAGTTCATCAGCTTTAAGGTATTTTATAGCGATCTCTGGAGTAAAAGAGAGCATCGTCGGGCGGATAGCTTCGTGAGCTTCTTGTGCGCCTTTTGATTTTTTATCGTAAGATTTTGCCTCGTTTGGAAGGTATTTCTCGCCAAATCTTCTCTGGATCTCTTCGCGCACTGCATCGACGGCTTCTTTTGCCATATTGAGTGAATCGGTACGCATATATGTGATAACACCGCTTGTTCCATCAGGCGTTTTTACACCCTCATAGAGTGTTTGCGCGAGCATCATCGTTTTCTTTGGAGAGTATCCAAGTTTGCTTGATGCAGTTTGCTGCAAAGTGGAAGTCATAAATGGCGGAGGTGTTGAAGTTTTGCGCTGTTTTGTTTCAAGTGCGGCAACGATAAACTTTTCTTTTTGAACATCAGCTACGATCTTTTTCGCATCTTTTTCATTGGTGATTGAGAGTTTATCCATCTTCTCACCAAAGTAAGAAGTAAGATTTGCTTCGATCTCAGGTTTAAAAAATGTGTCTATTGTCCAATATTCTTGAGGGATAAATGCTTTAATCTCACGTTCACGATCTACGATGATTTTAAGCGTTGATGACTGAACACGTCCAGCAGAAAGTCCTTTTTGAATCTTTGAACTTAGAAGCGGAGAGAGTTTATAACCCACGATACGGTCAAGCAAACGACGAGTCTGCTGAGCATTTACGCGATCCATGTCGATAGAACGCGCAGTTTCAAGCGCATGTGTGATAGCAGTTTTAGTGATCTCATGAAAGACGATTCTAGGAAGAGTCGCTGGATCTTTTTTGATAGCCTGAGCAATGTGCCAGCCTATCGCTTCTCCCTCGCGATCCTCATCGGTCGCGATATAGATAGTTTTTGCTTTTTTAGCCAACTCTTGTATCTCTTTAACGGTTGCACTATTTTCTTTTGCTACGCTGTACGTTGGAATAAGCTCATTCTTTTCATCTACTGTGATTCCAAAGCGGGATTTTGGCAGGTCTCTTATGTGCCCTTTTGAGGCGATAACCTCATACCCTTTTCCTAAAAAGTTTTTAATTGTTCTTGCTTTGGCCGGTGATTCGACGATTATTAGATCCAAATTGTTTTCCTATATATGTAGTATGCTACTTTTGATTTCGAAAGTGTATCAAAAAAAAATTAAATAATTTGAAAAAAAAATTAAAGCTTTTAATTTAAAAGGCGATATAGTTAGTAACAGCAAGGACGCTGAAAATTATCAAGAGCATAAAGCTCTTACCTAAAAGGATTTACAATGGGTTTCAGAATTAATACAAACGTGGCGGCATTGACTGCTCACAATAATGCGGTTATGAACAATAATCAGATAAATTCATCATTAGCGAAATTGAGTTCAGGTCTTCGCATTAACACTGCTGCGGATGATGCTTCAGGTCTTACAATTGCAGATTCACTTCGCTCACAAGCTTCTTCTCTTGGTCAAGGTATCGCTAATGGTAATGATGCTATTGGTCTTCTTCAGACAGCTGATGGTGCACTAAGTGAGTATGGAAATATTTTAGATACTATCAAAACCAAAGCGGTTCAAGCTGCTTCAGATGGTCAAAATTCAACTTCTCGTCAAGCAATTCAAAAAGATATTGACTCTCTTATGAAAGAGTTAAATACCATCGCTAAAACTACAAGCTTCAATGGTCAACAACTCCTTTCAGGTTCGTTTACAAACAAAGAGTTCCAGATGGGTGCAAATGCAAACCAGAGTGCAAAAGTTTCTATTGCTTCTGCTGAAACAAACAAAGTAGGTCTTACGACACGTACGACACTTGATCTTGCAAGCAAAACAGGTGGCGATGTTGCGCTTAACCTTACAAGTGCTACTACGGGTCAAAATATTCAGCTTCAAAAAGTAAGTATCCAAATGAACAATAATCCTGCCAATGGCATGGGTGCTCTTGCAGATGCGGTCAATCAAGTAAGCGGGGAAACAGGTATCACTGCAAAAGCAGTTGTTGGATCTCAAACTGGTATTATCCAAGCTGGTACGACAGGAAGTGATTTTGCGATCAATGGTGTTAATATTGGTTCAGTTATCACAAAAAGTGGTGATTCAAGCGGGGCACTTATCTCTGCGATCAATACTCAAACAAGTCAAACAGGCGTGTCTGCAGCAATGAATACTGATGGTTCTATGAAACTTACATCGACAGATGGTCGTGCGATTCAGGTTACTGGCGATACAGCAAGTGTTTTAGGTAAAACTGCGGGAGATCTTTCAACAGTTGGTCACTTAGATTTAGTTCAAAGTGGTGCAGCTAATTTTCAAGTTTCAAATGTAAGTGCTGGAGCTGTAGGTCTTACTTTGACTACAAGTGCCGGTGTTACAACTAATGCTGACTCAACAATTGCGGCTGGATCTACATTGAAGGCTACAAGTGTGTTAGCGGTAGGGAGTGTTGTTGGTGGAAATGCCACGATTGGTGGAACAACTCTTACTCAAGATGCTCTTGTAGCAAAAGGTTCTAGTGTTGCAAGTGGTTCTATACTAAAAGAGGGTACAACAATAGGTGGGGACTTTGTTGTTACTACGTCGTTAGTTGCTAATGAGAATATGCTAGTAAAAGCAGGAAGTACTCTGGGTTCGGGTAGTATTTTGAAAGCTGGTACAGTTGTTACGACGGCATATACAGATGCTGCTTCAGATGTTCACAATGTGGGAGAGACGCTTACTATAGATTCAACAACGGCTGGTGCTCTTGTCTTGTCTCAAGATATGACAGTTACAAAAAATTCTACGATAAACTCTGCGGCTGGATCTTTAGCAACATTAAAAGCTGGTAGTTTTTTAGGTAATGACCTTACGTCTGTTACGAAAGTAGTTACAACACAAGACATGACACTGAAGTCGGGAAGCACTTTGGGAGCAACTTCGATATTAACAGCAGGTAGTGTTACCGGGGCTGCTACCACATTGACTGGTGCTGATATGACGGTAACTAGTGATATGCTATTAAAAGCAAGCTCAACAATTGCGGCAGCTTCTACTTTAGCAGCAGGCAGTACTTTGGGTGCAGCTACAACGACGAATACAGGTGCAACAGTATTGACTACTGACATGAGTATCAAGAGTGGAAGTACACTTCAGTCAGGTAGTATACTTAAAGCTGGAACAACTGTCACACAGGATCTTGTTGCTGCTACATTCAATAGTGGTACTACATATCAAGCTGGTGATGTTCTGAAAAAAGATGAAACAATCAAAGCTGGGCAGTCTATTGTTACGACAGCAGATATGACGATGACTGCTGGTTCAACTCTGGGTGATGGTTCTTCTTTGAAGGCAAATGATGGTAAATCAGGTACATTGGCAATGGGTACAACAACAAACTCTTCACTTTCAAATATTGATGTGACAACACTTGATGGTGCGATGAAAGCAATCGATACTGTAAGTGCGGCGATCACAAGCTTGGACAGTATCCGTGCAAATATCGGTTCTGCTCAGAATCAAGTAACGTCGACTATCAACAACATCTCTACAACACAAGTAAACTTGGCAGCTGCTGAATCTAGCATCCGTGACGTTGACTTTGCATCAGAGAGCGCAAACTTCTCTAAACATAACATCCTTGCTCAATCAGGAAGTTATGCTATGAGTCAAGCGAATGCTGTACAACAAAACGTTCTAAGACTACTTCAGTAGTCTCAAACGTTTCTTTAGAAAACGTTCTACTTTTAAGCCAAAGAGTTTTTGCTCTTTGGCTTTTTTGCTTTACATGTAACCTTTTATAGTGTTGTAATATGTAGAAGCTATCTTCTCAACAGCATTTAAAACAATCTTATCCATATATTTCACATGCTTCTTAACATCTTGTAAATCTTTTATATTAAAGGTGTCAAAGATAAAACTAGCAGTTATTTTAAAATATTCAAAAAATATCTCACCAAGATCTGATTTTTTCTCACTATTCATTTCACAGATTGTCTCCATAAATGGGACTAATTTTTGGAAAAGATAAGTATCGATCTCTGTTACATTGACCTTACGAAGCTTTTTACATTGGTTTAAAATATTTAAAGCTACTTGTAACTGTTTTTGCATATATTTTTTATCTTTATCACTGAATTGACATGAACTGATAGAAGAAAAAAAGAGACCGAGTTCTTCTTGAAACAGATTTTGCTCAAGTGTTTGTAGATCATTTGTATTGAACGCTTCTATAAAGAGAGGTGTGGTGTGCTCCAAATAGGCGCCATTGGAAAGATTATAAATATTGTGCGTGGCTTGTTTATAAATAGCTAAGGCGGCGGCGAATTGGGTAATAGAAAGTCTGTATGTTACTCTTGAAGGAACTGTCTCTAAAAAATTTCCTTTCACATAACAGATAGAGTTTGAAAATTGAACATGTTCTTCATCTGGATTATGAGTAAAGACTTTCTTCCCGATATGCGCATCAATATGATCTTTCATACTTGTTGGATCAAGGGAAAGATCTAAACCTAGAAGATAGAGATTTTTAGCACCTAAAAGTAAAGGAAGAATTGCAGCATATTCTCCAATAGTTGGAAGTGCGAAGAAACCGTGATCAACTTTAAAATTTGTTGCTTCTTCAAAGAAAAAAACTTTTTTTGGATCAAATTGTTCGACGAGATCGTCATGCACACTTGAGCCGAAAACAATCAATGAGTTCTCAAAGCTTTGCATATTTATACCATCAAGAAGTTTTGTACTGATTTGTTGAGGATCAACATGTATCACAATATTTGGTTGAATGTCATTTTCTAAAAGGTATTCACAAGAAGAAAGTACAGCAACGGTTATAAATTTTTCTTTATTATTTCGTACCCAAGCTATGTTCTTTTGCAATGATGGACCCGATGCTAAAACGAGAATAGGGCTCTCAGACAACAGAGTAGATAGATAGGTTTTTGAGATATTTAAAAAACATTTACCGTTAGCAACTTTTTTGGCTGCTCTAAATGATCGTGCCATATATCCTTGATATGGATATGATATATGATCTTGAGAAAGAGTGATACTTTCTAAGCTTTTAAGGTCATCTTGATAGTTTGTGCTAAAAGGTAAAAATTTTATATATAAATTATAATTCATGAAGTTATTTAAAAAAGCGAAGAAAGTTGTTTGCATATCAGCATAATTTTCAGCGATTGAAAAATAAGGTTTTGTATTTTTAAAGGCTTCGGCATAGTCAGTAATAAATAAAGAAGATCGAAAAAGTTCTAAGTCGTGTTCTAAAATAAAAGCAGCATAAATATTGTATTGCTCAATAATCTTAGGAATATGAATGCCAAGTCCCGTGCCTAAGAAGATGAATTTATAGAGTTGTATCATCTCAGAGTTATATTTTTGTGCAACTTTTGAGTTATAGTGGATGATATTTGCCGTCGCCCATAGCGAACTATGAAAGTTGTCAATCTGACTCATTTTCTCAAGTTCTTCTTCTTCTATTGAAAATCTTAATTGGGCTTCAAATACAGTATCTGTCCGCTTTAAATTTACATTATTGAAAAGAGCAATAGAATGTTTCTCGCTATCTATTCCGTAAAGCCAGTTATTTGTTTCAACTTCTTTGATATCAAAATATTTATCTGTTGTATATTCTAAAGAATAATGTTCTTGATATACACTTTGGTTAATGGCTGCTTCAAAGGTAGAAATTTTTTTAAAAAGAGAGGGATGATATTCTTGAAAATAATTCAAATTTTTTTGATATGTTTGTAAAGCTTGTTGTTCTATGTCATTCATTTTATGATCTCTTTTCTATTAAGAACCAAGTAAGATTTCCTTGTAAAAACATAGGGTCCCGGCGATATATAAAACCAGAATCTACGAGCACTAAATCTGGATCCATCACCTCCACCACCCAAAATGATTCTTGCTTAGTTTTGTATTTATGCATATTTATATCCACTAAGAAATTTCTATAAAATTAGCAACAATCATTCCATCGCTATAAAGTTATGAAATTGATTCCCAAGGTCTATCTTTACTAATAACAATTTGAAAATTGTATGGGAGTTGACCATGCTCTAAAATAACCTCTTTAGAGATATGCTTTATAATAAAATCAGTTATCTCAAGTGGATTGATATAATACATAGAAGCTTCTTTAAAATTTGTATATGTTGAAATGGCATTAAAAATTACTTTTTTATTTGAAAATTTATAGAGTTTTTTTACAAAGGCGTGCACCCATTCTAAATTTTGTCCGTAATTACTGTTAAAGAGGCCGCTTACAACAACGTAATCAAATGTTTCATTTATTTTATCATTTAAGATATCTATGACATAAAAAGAGTCTGCAACTCCGCTATATGTTTGTTTGGCAGACTTTATTAAGTCTTCATTAATATCATAACCTGTATATTTTCCTCTAAAGCCGCTAAAATTAAGAAATTTAAATAATCCACCATTTCCACAACCAACATCCAAAACAGAAACTTCACTATCGTTGAGTATATGTTTATGTATCAGTTGATATCGATAAAGTGCCTTTTGTTCATCTCCCCAATGAACGGCACCAAAAGTATCCGCTCCAAATTTGTCTATAGATTTATTATATATCTCAAGGGCATTCTTATTTATTTCATTTAAATTCATTTTCAACTCCTAATTTAAATTGATTGATTTTTTGAAGAAGTAATGTTTTATCAAAAAACTTTATGCCTTGCATATTTTGTATTATTTCTACCCCAATGCCTTTTTTAAAATGTGAAATACTCAGTTCTTTCTCATTTGCATAATTGTCAAAGCTATCTATGGTGCTAAAACTGCATGGCTGTCCAAAGCCAAGAATTTTATAATTCTTAGCTTTAAAATGTAGAATAGCATTCCATAACAAATAGTGATTTAAGGGCAAATCTTTAAAATATTCATTTGTATCATAAGCACTGCTTGCATATATGACATTTATATTATCATGAAAAAAGTAGTTTGCTATCACAACTCTGTCATTATATTTTACAGTTATGATTGAGGCTTTATTCTCTTTTATAAGATTTAGCTGTTGATTATAAATAGTGTCAGATTTTGGTATTTTTCCAGCATTTATCATGTGTATTTTATGAAATGAAACATACTGATTATGTAACTCTGTAAAGTTACTTGTATCAGAGTATTCTATATGAAATAAATTGTTTTTTATTAATGAATTTATAAGTGCCTTGTAGCATTTTCTCAAATTCATCCATAATTGTTCTTGAGTATTTAGTAGATTGATTGTACAGGTATGATTTGTCGTGTCCAAAAAATTGTGAGTTAAAAGTTTGTTGTACTTATTCTCTTGAAAAATTGATAATTTAAAGTGTACTGTTACTAGGTTTAATTCTAAAGATATGGTGTCGATAATGTCAAATAGAAACTTTTCATTTTTAGAAGTGTTGGCCAATGGTGAAATAGTGTATCCACCCGAGATTGAAATAGATAACTTTTCATCGATTTTTTCTATAGGCAAAAAACATATTCCGACACATTTGTTGTCTAGTTCTAAAACAAAACTTTTGTCAGAAAATATGTTTGTACTTGTTGATAGGTAATAGGCTATTAAAGGAAGTGAATAGGTGAAATCTACTTCATGTTGTACTAAAAATTGATTCCATAGTTCTTCATAATATTTTTTATTTTCTTCCTTAAATATCAACTTTATTGACATTTATATTAGCTCCTCTCTATTTTCCCAAACTTTCACAAATGCAGCCAAAACATCATCCAAATCTTTTTCATTCATACCAGGTCGCATCAGTTCATGTCCTACCAAAGTATCATAATACAGTTTTTCGCACACTGGACAATCTCCTTTTTTATACTCTCTATCGCTTAAGGAAAAAGGGTACTCGCCAAAACAGATTTTTTCTTGATAAAGAGGCTGAAGATAGAGAGGTTTAACGTATCCATAACCTACTAAAGCTGAGGGACTATCTTCACGCATAAGAGTTCGTGGTAATTCGGCTCTGACTGCATCGATAAATTTGTTTCTATGCATTCCTGCGACTTCTTCTTTGAAAAGCAGAGGATGCCCGTAATAAACATGAGTACAATGTTCTCTTGTTGGCGGAACTCTTAAAAATGGGAGTTTTTTGAATCCTTCCTCTAGATATTTTATGTTTTTGACTCTTTGCTCTACTAAATCTTTTAGTTTTGTAAGTTGTACTCTTGCTATAGCTGCTTCTATCTCGGTCATGCGATAGTTAAAGCCGAGCATATTGTGAAGTTCACTTTTATCTTTGTATCCTTTCACACTTAATACAGCTTCTGCATGATTGCGGATAAGTTGGATTTTAAATGCCAAATCATCATCATCTGTTACAACTATGCCACCTTCGCCACTATGGATGTGTTTATGGTAGTTGAGTGAAAAAACTCCGACATCACCAAGAGTTCCGGCAAATTTTCCATCATATTTGGCATAAGGTGCTTGTGCTGCGTCTTCTATGATTTTAAGATTGTGTTTTGTAGCAATCTCTTTGAGTGCTTTAAAATCACTTGGCTGGCCAAATATATCTACTGTCATGATGGCTTTTGTTTTGTCTGTAATAAGGCTTTCTACTGATTGAGGATCAAGACAAAAAAACTCCTCCTCGACGTCTGCAAAGACTGGAATTCCTCCATAGAGCAGAATGGCAGAAGCAGTAGCACTCATAGTGTATGGAGAGACGATAACCTCATCTCCAGGATGGATGCCAATAGCACCAACTGCTGCATAGAGTCCAGATGTGGCAGAGTTGACACTTATGGCATGTTTGACCCCAAAAAAGTTAGCCCATTCACTTTCTAGCGCTTTAACTTCAGTCCCACCATAAAAATCATCATGCCACGAGCCGATATAAGTTGAGAGTTTCCCACTTCTAAGAACTCTTAAAACAGCCTCTTCCTCCTCTATTCCGATTGTGTTATAAGCTGGAAAAGGCTCTTCTCTGAGCTTTGTCCCACCGTTTATTGCGAGCTTCATAATTGTCCTTGTATAATAAATTTTTTTGAAAGAATTGGCAATAGTTCTTGCTTATTATGTATGATATATTGTTTATCTAGATATGTTTGTATCTCTTGATTTGAACCGATTTGTATACTGTATGTTGGTTTTTGAAAAATAATTGCATCTTTAAATACTGAAGAACTGATACCAAAAATCATCTTACTGTAGTAGACAAGTTCTTGGATGCTGCAATCAAGTTGGATAATATTTAAGTTACTGTGTTGGGTTAATAAATGATCATATTTATTGATCTCTTCAGCTGGATGTTTTTTTAAAATTATAGGGACATTTAAGAGAAGTTCGTTTATAGAGTCAAAAACATTTCTCAAAAAGTCAAATTCATCAAAACCAAATTTATCGCCATAGAGATCAGATATGTATTCCGTCAGTATAAGTAGGTATTGTCCATTATATTTTTTAATGGTGTTGTTATTTAAGTTAGGTGGATTGTCTTTGAATCTGTTTTGCATATATTCACCATAAATATTGTGTCTATACATGAGTTTATCGTTTAAATAGTCAATTTTTGATCTGAAATTTTCTTGGTCAATCCAAATTTCATCGGGAAGATATTTTTGATCCAATAGAGAGTTGTGAAGCAAGAATCGCATTTCAAAATTAGCAGTGTTGTCTAAAATGGTAATGATCTTTTTTACTTTTGCTTTTTTTGCTGCGACAATCATTTCCATTTCATAAGTGGAATACTTTCCTGATGTACCTGTTACGATTGTATCTGTAGGTAGAAATTTGAAAGGTTCATTTGCAAGATAAGTAGGAAGATTTTCCTGCCATATCTTAATAGCAGGCCCTTTGGGAAAAGCTTGGATGACATTATATATATTTTTGTTGAGATCGGCATAAGCAATTGTTACATTTGCACTTCCTGCATCATGGGCAAAACATAAAAGTCTATTTGAATGCATGGTTGGAGTGCAACTTATTTGTTGTAAATATGGATTTAAAAAAATTTTTATTTGCTATTTCATCATGATAAGATGATATATTGCTGTCATCATACTTAAGAATGGAATAAACTTTATCATAAAGATGTGACATTGGAAATGCACTGTCCATTCTATCAATAAATTGTGCTTGATCAGAAAAAATTGAGTACTGCGGGAAGTTTTTATCTGCGACAATATTATAGTATTCTATTGTCCCTTTTGAATTTGTATATTTGATCATACTTTCTTTAGTATAGATATTGAGTTCTATTAAATTGTAATTTGTATGTTGGTGACTTATAAAATACAGTGGAATTATTTTTGAATCGATTTCTATCTCTATGAATAGATCATAGTTGGAATCAGATTGATCAAATCCTGGGGATGATCCAAGGATTGTTGATGAAATTATCTTAGGATTATTGTAGAGATAATTTACTAAATCAATCATATGAGAGCCATTGTTTTTCAAGCCCTTGCAATAGTGTATCAATATTTTTTCTGTTTGAAGAAGTTGAAGATTTTTTTTAAGATTCTGTATTGCTTTGTCAAATCTTCTTAAATAGTTTATGAGCAATTTGTCCTGAATGTTGTTTGGGATATTGTCATACTCATTATCAGTAGAAAAGAGAGGCTTTTCCATTATAAACATTTTAATATTTGTATTCTTTGAAAACTCATTTAAGATATTAAAATGGGTTACGGTAGGAGTCGCAATAATTAAAATATCAATATCATCTTTGTAGATAATATCAGTATGTTGACTAAAGTATTGAACATTTGGAAAAAAAGATTTAACTTTATCTAAGTTACTATCATTTGTATCAATAATATAGAGAAGATTAAAATGTTCATGTAGGTATATGGATTTTACATGCGAGAGAGATTTTGTTTTGTCACCTTTGTTATCGTCATAGAGCAAGCCAATGTTGCCGATACCAATGAGTGCAACATTGTACATTAAGCCAGCCCTTTTCTATGCATATCTTGATTTTCAGATACAAGAGATGGATTGTTTTTTGCAAAAGATACAATATCTTTTAAAGAAAAATCAAATGTATCAAAGTTGTCACAAACATTAGTAATAACTTTTAAATCTTCTATTGTATCCAATGTTACTGATAGCCAAGGAGCAGTTTCATCTTCTGACGACTCAACATCAAAACATTTATAAAGACCACTTGTATAAAGGTAAGGAGAGACATGCTCCATGTCTTGATATTCTAAATTTCTGTTTATTGAAACACTTTGTAAGGTTTTCAATGAAAAAATTGCTATCCCCATACCTAAAGGATAATTAGAACTGGTGCGCACATAATCGTAATCATTATTTAAATATATTGATAAACATTTATCAATAACTGCATAGTCCATTAATGGACAATCTCCTGTTAATTCAATTATAATATCAGTGTTGTAATGTATATGAGCGTTTAAAATTCTTTCGTAAACATTGTGTTCACTTCCCCTGAAGTAGCTTATGCCATTTTTTTGACACCAAGAAACAATCACATCATCTTCTTTATTTGTGGTTGTTGCAACTATGATGTTATCAATATTTTTAGCTTTTTTGATTCGATGTATCATTATTTCCAAAGAGGGAAGTCCTTTGATTGGCTTTAATACTTTACCTGGAAGCCTCGATGATGTCATTCTCACTTCAATTGATATGTTTACGGTCATTCATTATTTCCTTATATAAAGTCTTAGTTGAGAATGAAAATTATCTTCTGTTCTAAATCCAAAAATAGAACCATCAGTAGCTAAAAGTTTATAATTTGAAAAAAAATTATCATATGAAGAGCCTAAAATAGGTTCATCAACCCCATAGATTGTATTTTCATCTTTTCTTTTTTTTCCCTCTTCTATGTTTCGCAGTAAAATATACTGTGGATTGAGTTTGATAATGTAATTTGCGTAGTTCTGTACTACTTCTGGCTCCATCTCTTGAAACGAGATAAAGTTTACAAACAAATCAATTTTACCCCTTAGTTTTGGTACTTGCCATGAAGCGATATTGAGTGCTTTGTACTCTTGTTTGAGTGAGTCAATATCTAGCAATTCTCTTTCTTTTAAATCACTATAAGTTGCAACTTCATCTCCAAATAACTCTTTTAGATAGTAAGAGGATACGAATGATACAGGAGGAATATCGGCATTAATATAAAAATAGTCATGTCTCTCATCACCTAAAAGTATCTCACCTAAAGTTCCAAAACCGCCACCAATTTCCATCACTGTTTTTATCTTTGGAGACTCGATATGTTGTTTTAAAAAACTAAGTCCTAAGAGATAGTTCAAAAATGAGCGTGAAAAGTTACGTCCATCAAAATTATAGTGCTCTATAGGGTTTCCAAGGTTACTTTCTGTCACTTTATTGGTATACGGGGCATAATCTCTATTTGAGGCTTGTAAAACTCTATAATCGCTCCATGCTTGTATTTGTCCAGAAATTAATAGTTCTAGCTTTATATTTGATTTTATATCTGATGTCACCTTAAGTAGTTCATTTTTTGTTTTTGTAAAAAGAGTTTTATCTTTTACATATTCAAAATAGGAGTATATTGGTGCAAACATACTATAAGCAGAAACTAAACTTCTAAAGTTAGTAATTCCATTGTTATTTATATCTTCTATAATAAGTTTTGAAGCCTCTTGCCAAAAACTAGTTGGTCTGTACAGTTCCTCTTGCTTATCCATATCATCGAGCATACATTGTAACTCTTCTTGTTGTCTTTTTTTCATTCTTTTATATCTCCCCATGTAAGTGGATTTGCAAACTCTAAATTTTTTGAGGCTTTTTTACCTAAAACATCGTTTAAATATTTTGGATGTAATCCATGTGAGGGTCTTACACTTTTTATATTCTCAGTGCTGAAGGTCTCACCTTTTTTGATATCTTGACTCGCATAGAGACTTCTTGAAAACTGTCTGCTTTTCTGCTTGTTTTCACTCATGGAATAATCTACTTTGCCAAGAAGTTTTTCAGTATCTCTTATTGCTTTTGTCATAGCAGCAAACTCTTGTTTGTCCATAGAAAATTCAGCGTCAGCTCCGCCGATGAAACGATCTAAAATAAAGTGTTTTTCTATTACTTTTGCTCCAAGTGCGACTGCTGCTATGGGTGCAGTGCTTCCGAGTGTATGATCTGAAAAGCCGGAAATCACTCCGAAAGTCTGAGATAAATTTGGAATCGTCATAAGGTTAGCATCTTCGAGTGGTGCCGGATATGCTGAGGTGCATTTTAAAAGGACTATATCATTATTGCCAACACTTCGGCAAATATTTACGGCATCTTGAATCTCATCAATAGTCGCTATGCCTGTGCTAATGATGATAGGTTTCATTTTTGAAGCAGTATATCTTATGAGTTCATAATCTGTTATCTCAAATGAAGCAATTTTATAAGCAGATGGATCAAATTGTTCTAAAAAATCAACCGCGCTTTTATCAAAGGGTGTGGAGAAGATATCTATACCAATGCTTCTGGCATATTTAAAAAGCTCTTCATGCCATTCCCAAGGGGTGTAAGCTTCTTTGTATAATTCATATAAACTCTTGCCATCCCACAGCGTGCCACCTTTTACCATGAAATCATCTTTTGTTGAATCCAGCGTTAGAGTATCAGCGGTGTAGGTTTGAAGTTTTATAGCATTTGCTCCTACCTCTTTTGCAACTTTAATTGTTTCGAGTGCAGTTTGAAGTGAACCATTATGATTCGCACTCATTTCTGCTATGATATAGGTGCCATCTTCTTCTAAATTAAAATTACCTATTTTCATAGTATCTCGTTTAATGTAGCATAGATAACAACTTGTCGAGAAAGTCCTATTTTGGCACTTACTTCATAAAAATTAATATATTTGTCTACTCCTTGATTAAAGAGAAAATTATCTACTTCAATTCTTGATTTGTGTGCAAATTTGCCTTTATCTCTATCTTGTGCATAATTTGATGATTCGTTGCTCAAAAAGAGTTCAATAGGAAACTCTCCCATTGTGAGTGTTACTTTATATCCCACTGAGAGAAGAAGATTTGATAATGAATCAAAAGTAAAATAGTGTAAGTGTTCTGGTGGACAAAGCCAAGTATTAGAAGTATAATTTTTCTCCATTAAAAATTCCTGAAAATTTGAGTAGTCATTGGGAACAGAAATTCTAAGGAGTGAATTTTTTGCTAAAAGCATTTTAAGTTGTTCTAATAACTCCTCCGGATTCAGAACATGTTCGAGAACATTCGAGAGATTAATAAAATCAAATTTGCTATTTTGCGCTATTAAATTTTCCAATGAGTTATATATATCCCCTTTAATGAGCGTAGGTAGTAAATCTGGATTATGATGTTTTATTCCATAATCTGAATAATCTAATGTTGTCACATTCCAATGATGAGAAAAAAAATAGTGAGAAAAAAAACCTTCTCCAGCACCAACTTCTAAGAGAGTTTTATTTTTTGTTTCAATGAAATCATGATAGATTTTATCTGCTGCTTTTGCTCTATTTTCAAAGTATTTCAACTCATCTTTTGAATAACTATTTGAGTATTGTATCGACTCATTTTGATAATATTTTTCTGAGTAATAAGTTTCTAACTCTTGTTGTGTGGGAAGTTCTTTTACACTAAAAAAACCATTTTTATTTTTAACTACTTTTTCCATTATTTTATTCTTCCTTAAAAAATTTATAGTGATATCCCAAAATGGCAGTTCCCATTAAATCGATATGAATTTGCTGGCTCTCCAACAGTACTATATTCAAAGTGTCTTCAATCCACCATAAGAGGTCATGAAAGCCAAAATGATTTCGTATATAAACAGTGCTTGAAACTCTTGGATTAATTTCAAAAATGTAAAATTTATTATCAACCTTTCTGCTTTGAATATTTATACTCCCATGAAGATTGAAGGATACAGCTATTTTTTTGGCATAATCTTTTAGCATTTGATCATTTGATATGGTTGCAAAAGAGGTCATGCCTGCAGATAATTTCCTTTGAAAACTTATAATCTCCAATTTCTGATCTGAACGATAGACAGTTGTGGTATATTCTTCATTAACAGATCCAATATTTTTTTGGATTATGTAATCGTTATGATTATTGATGGAACACTTCAAATAATCAAGTTGATTTTGGTTTTTAAGAAAATAGATATCTTTTGTTTGTACAGAAGAGATAGCTTTTAAGACTAAAGGAAAGCTTATTTGATTTTTGAACGAACTAAGTAAATACGTCTGTGGAGTATCAACCAAAAGCTTATTTAGGGCGCTACTTGTTTCAAGTTTATTTAAAAATGTGTTAATTATATTTTCACTATTGATTATTAATTTAATATTTAAACCATCAAATATATTTCTATTTTTGTTAAACCATAGTATTTCTTTTTCTGATACAGGAATGATTATCTCAATACGATGATCTTTTACAATCTTTAATATCTGATTTAGATAGTTTGAATTTTCGCACGCATCGACTTTATAGAATTTCTTTACTTTGCTAATATTGAAAACTTTTTCGTTTATATCAGTACCAAAAATATTAAACCTTTTGTTTTGTTCGTATAGTATATTAGCAATATTTGCGCCTATATCACCACCGATTGCGGTGATTAAAATATTAATTTGCTTCATTTTTGACTCTTTTTAAGACATCGGACAAATATTGTTTGTCATTTAGCTCGATAATTTTTTTTTGCAATCCATTCTGATTGTATGTATATCTGATGTTTTCAATTTGTTTATTTTTTAAATCTACTATTGAAAAGGATGCTTGATTAAAATCTCTTGGCTGACCAATAGAACCTGGATTGATTATTAGTGTATCTTTTATGGTTCTATTCATTGGATAGTGAGTATGTCCTAAAAAAATAAAAGGGGTACTGCTTGGAAAATCTATAACTGTATCTGGATAAATATATTCTTCAGTGTAATTATTTGGTGAACCATGATACGCTTCATAGTAATTGTTTTTCTCATATTCTAATAAATTGTCAAAGAAGATTTTACTTTGTTGTGTTAGGGATTTAGATAACAGTGAGTAAGATTTTCCATATTTTTGATCAAGCTTTTTTAATTTATCCACATCATTTAAAGAATTGATAAAATACTTATCATGATTGCCTTTGATTGATATTAAATTATCTAAACTATTAAGTAGTTCTATAGATTCATTTTGATAATAATAATATCCAGCCATATCGCCTAAGAATAAGTATTGATCAGGTTTAAGACTTTCCATAATTCTTAAACCTTTTTCAAGAGAAGCAACATTGCCATGAATGTCTGCAAAGACCGCAACTGTCATTTTATGCTCTCCTTATAAGTATTTGCTTGATGTATACATGAAGTCTGTTTTTTTTAAATGCTTTTAGGACAAAATATTTTTTATTATCAAGATATTTATACATATCATCTTGATTTTCAGCAGTTTTAATAGCAAGAAAAGGAAGTTCCATAAAATATGCTTCGTTTGCTGTGACACTTGGAGTAATGATTGCAAAGTCAGATTTTCTCATATGTTTTGCCACTCTGTCCGAGTTTACATGTAACTTTATCCATTCTTTATTTTTACAATAGTTTTTTAACTTATTTAGATTCTTATTTGCTGTTGTGGTTACAAGATTGACTTTTATGTTTTCAAATTTTTTCAATACTTTTAAAATTTTGATATTAAGATTTGCTGTATCTGCTCCGCCCATTGCTAAAAAAACAGTCATTAAAGAGTGCTCTTTTTTTGATTTTCTTTTTTTGATTTTCTTTTTTTCTTGATAAAACTCATCCCTTAAAAGAGTATACTTGGTTCCACATTGTAACTCACACTTTTTTGGAACTAACTCTTTATATTTTGCTTTATCAGCGTAAATATTATGATTAAGGATTATGTCACAGTAATGTTTTTCATAGGTGTCATCAAAGGATAAAATTTTGATAGGAGAATTTTCTTTTAAATAGCTTTCAAATTCGTAGCCGATATCATAATGATCTATTACTAAAAGCTCTACGCCCTCGGGGCACTCCGCATGTAAGGAGTTTAAAATAGGTAAAAGCTCTTCTTTTTGATTTGAATTAAGAGGAATGATCTTATACCCTGCATCTATAATTTTGTAGTTTATATTATCCTCTAAGTTTTGAGTGGCAAAAATTACATTGGCATCTGGATATTCTTTACTTAGTTGAGAGGCCAACACTAAGTCTCTCATAATATGGCCGGTACCAATAGTGCTAGATGAATCTGCTCTAAATAAAATATTCATGACTGCTTTGATCTTTGTATCGCTTCATACATAAACTCAGCCCTCTGCCAATCTTCCAAAGTGTCGATATCCTGAACCAAATATCGGGGTAGGATGATAGGTATACTATCTTTTCCAAACATAATCTCTTTTGAATTTTCATGGAGCTTTGTCCAGTAAAATTGACCCGCATCTTGATATGCTTCTTCTAAATTTTGGCTTCTTGTTAAGTAATGCTCTGGTGTGAACATCTCACATCTTCCATCTTTTGTGAGCTTAAAAGTTCGCTGGATAGGAAAAGGCATGGACGTGGCACTAAATACATTTACAGCATCACTATTTTTTAGTTTTTCATACCCTTCAATGAGGTATTTGGATTGAAGAAGAGGTGCTGTGGCATAGAGTGTACATAAGTAGTCGTAACTCTCGCCTTCTTCTTTGAGATAATTCAGGGCATGATCGATGACATCTTTTGTAACTGTAAAATCATCGCTTAGCTCTTTTGGTCGTAAAAATGGAATTTTGGCACCATATTTTCTTGCAACTTCTGCTATCTCTTCATCATCGGTTGAAACGAGTACTTTATCAAAAAGTTTGGATTCAAGAGCAACTTCTATGGAGTAAGCGATAAGTGGTTTTCCAAAAAACTCTTTGATATTTTTTCTGGGGATTCTTTTACTTCCGCCACGTGCTGGAATAATACAAATACTACTCATCTTTTCACCATCTTTTTAAAAATTCAATCGTATGTTAACATAGAGTATAATTATAGCTACATATAGTCTAATATAGGATAAGTAAATGGATGGACGAGAGCGCAAAAATATACGAAGTGGCATACGTGTGGCTATAGTTTTAAAGCAAGATCAAGACACGGGAAAATTGACAGATGGTGTGGTTCGCGATATTTTGACAAATTCCACTTTTCATCCTCATGGCATTAAAGTGCGTCTTATGAGCAAAGAGGTCGGTCGCGTTGCTGAGATATACGGTTAGATGAGGCTCTTCATCGACGGAGATGCCTTTCCAAATCTCCTAAAACCAATTGTGCTACGAAGTATTGAAAGACTCGCTTTAGAGACTTTTGTGGTGGCAAATAAAAAGATAAATATCGGAGATTCTCACTTTGTGAGCTATCTTATCGTAGAGCAGGGCGCGGATGAGGCTGACCATCAAATCGTAGAAATGGTCGAGGCTAATGATTTGGTGATAACAGCGGATATCCCCTTAGCAGACCGAGTGATAGCTAAAAATGCTCACGCCATTGACCATCGTGGCGAGCTTTACAGCGTGGATAATATCAAACAATATCTTGCGATGAGAAATCTGATGGAGTCGATTCGTGAGAGCGGAGAGATGACAAGAGGACCGAAACCTTTTAGTACAAAAGATGCCCACGAGTTTGCAAATCAGCTGAATGCATTTTTAGCCAAATGGCTTAAAAACTAAAAACTGCACCCTCGATAACTATACTTTTCTATCACTTCTAAAAAGGTATCTGCTACAAACTTAGCATCTTCCATACTCATCTCTTGATGGCAAGGGATAGAGAGCTCTGAGCGGTAGAAATCATCACTTACAAATAAGCGTGTTTCGCCGAACTTTTCTATATAATAACTGTTTTGATAGATGGGTTTATAGTGGACTTGAACGCCTATCCCTTTTATTTGTAGCTCTTTGAAAATATCCTCTTTTGGACATTGCAGGGTAGGAATTAAAATGATGGGATAAAGATGTCTTGAAGAGCTCGTGTTAGCTTCAAGTTTGATGGTTGAAAAGAGTTTATGCCCTTGAAATCTTTCATCATAATAGTGCGCTATTGTCTCTCTTACATGTAAGAACTTATCCAAACGCCCCAGTTGGCTACGCCCGAGTGCTGCGGCAAATTCAGTAAGACGAAAATTATGCCCGAGCATCACCATATCGGAGTTCCAGAGCTGTTTTTTTACCATTCCATGTGAGCGAAAGAGTTTGAGCCTTTTTGCGAACTCTTCATTGTCAGTGACGACACAGCCGCCCTCGCCAGTCGTGAGTGGTTTGATGGCATGAAAACTAAAGATGGTCATATCTGCAAATGTGCCGATTTTTTCTCCATCTATAGAACTTCCAAAGGCATGAGAAGAATCTTGGATCACTAAAAGATTATGTTTCTTCGCGATCTCATTTATCTTTGCTATTTCTACAGGTTTACCAGCAAAATCCACGGGAACAATCGCTTTAGTGCGCGGGGTGATAAGACGTTCGATAAAGCGTTCGTCGATATTTCCATCAAGTTTCACATCGCACCAGATGGGCCTTGCTCCAAGTGCTACAAACATATTGGAAGTCGCTACAAAGCTGATTGGCGTGGTGATGATCTCATCGTCTGACTCGATGTCACTTACGGCGTAAGCCGCTAAAAGTGCTGAGGTCGCAGAGTTGAAAGTGATGGAAAATTTAGAGCCGATATATTCGCAGATCGCTTCTTCAAAGAGTTCGACCTCTTTGCCTTGAGTGAGATGAGAACTTTGCAGAACTCGAACAACTTCATCTATATCTTCTTGGGATATGCTTTGGCGTGAGTAGGGGATCATTTCTCTTCGCTATGAGTCAGTTCTATTTTTTTAAGAAGTTCATTATCTGTAAGCCAAATATCATTGTTTTTTGAGTTGTACTCAAATCCAGCCTCTACATATTTACCCTTGTCTCCTATGCCGTTTATCGTGTAGTCGATAGGTAAGCTAAATGTAATACTTGGTTTGATAACAAAATGATCATGAAATTCTAAAGTCAGATGTGAATCGTCAAGTGGACACATGATTTCATGAAGTTTTTCGCCCGGTCTGATACCAATGATTTTTGTAGCAAGATTTGGCGCTATCGCTTTTGCCATATCTGTCATTTTCATTGATGGGATTTTAGGTATAAAAATCTCGCCACCCTGCATTCTTTTAAAATTTTTAAGAACAAAATCAACTCCTTCTTGCAGAGTTATCCAAAATCTGGTCATATTTGGTTCAGTAATAGGTAATTCTGTGGCACCCTCTGCGATGAGTTTTTGAAAATATGGTATGACAGAGCCACGAGAGCCTAAAACATTGCCATATCTAACAACACTAAATTGTATCTCCTGCGTTCCTGTAAGATTATTTGCAGCTACAAATAGTTTGTCTGAGAGAAGTTTGGAAGCTCCATAGAGATTTGCCGGGGAAGCTGCCTTGTCCGTTGAGAGAGCGATAATCTTTTTGACATTATTTTCTAAACACGCATCGATTACATTTTGGGCACCTATGACGTTTGTTTTGATACACTCCATAGGATTGTATTCGGCAATGGGTACATGTTTGAGTGCTGCAGCATGGACAACGTAATCCACTCCACGCATCGCTTTTTGCAAGCGCGGCAGGTCTCTTACATCACCAATAAAGTATCGCATACAGTTGTCGTTATATTTTTGAGCCATCTCATATTGTTTCAGTTCATCACGCGAATAAATTATGATTTTATGCGGTTTGTAAAGCTGTAGAATAGTTTTGACAAACTGCTTTCCGAAGCTTCCTGTTCCACCTGTAATGAGAATGGTTTTTTGATTAAACATGGGATATAGCCTAATTTATTGTTTATTGCATTATATCAAGTTTTGGAGCGGCATCTATACTTGTTGACTCCATGTAGCGAATCGAGTCTTTGACCTTTTTCATGGCGATGGCTGTTTCATCTTTAAGATTGTGCAGAAGCTCCTCTGCTTGCTTGAAAAGATAAAAAGCTTCCTGCATCTCGTCGAGCGTTTCAAATTGTGGCATTTGGGGGATCAACTTATCTATCTTTTGTATATCTTTTGTGATAATAGCAACTTTAAACTCACCCAGCCACATGCGTCACATCTCTCCAGGCTTCGAGAAGTCCTCTTATAACACTATTAACTTCATCGAGATGATCAGCATTATTTTGTATATTTGCCTTGATTAGTAGAGTAAGTTGATAAGTGTAAAGACCATGCAAATACTTTGCAGCTTTTTCACCATTTTGAACATCTAAAATATTCAGTAGTTCTATAAATATTGCATTTGAACGATTGATCCAGTACGTACGTTTCTCTATATTGTTGTCTTTGATAGCTCGTTTTGCCTGCGTATTAAAGCGGAGAATACCTTCATAGAGCATCTCAATGAGTTTTTGAGGAGATTCTATCTCGAAATTGTTCTGCGTGTATGTGTTGTAAGCGTTATTTTGGTACATAATGATATTCCTTGCTGTTTATTAATTATTTGCTTGTTCCGTTTACTGCCATCGATATCTGTTGTGCAAGAGAAGAAAATTGATTGTTTAGTTTGCTTATCATTGCATCATACGCGATAAATTTGCTAGTAAGTGTGGTGTATCTGGCGTTGAGTAGATCTGTAGCCCTCGTTTTATTTGCTTGTAGTGTAGTTGCCTGCGTTGTAAGCCCTGTAAATAGATTTGTAAGTGTTCCGTTCGTTGTATTCGTAAGACTACTAAGATCACTATGAAGGGTGTTGAACACTCCAACAGATGTAGTAGATTTACCTTGAGCATCTACTGTTGTGCCACCGCTAAAATAGGAAGCAAGTGCATTTGAATTTGCCGTATTTTGTGTATCGAAACCCGTGGAATCAAAGCTCAGTGTTCCATCTTGATTGATATTGAGACCATATTGTGTTAATCCAAGTCCGCTGGATGGATCTACAGATGTCAAAATATTTTTGATTGCTCTGTCAATGCCATTGAGCGTACTGTCTCCGCTATAACTACCAATCGCACCATTTGCTTTATTGCTATTTGTTAAAGTTTGGAGCTGTTTTAGCATAGTATTATAGCTAGTCGTCATACTCGACATTGCATCTTTGATAGGCTGTGTATCTTGAGTAATACCGATATTTGTACTAGAATTATCCGTCAACAAGTTGATGGTAACTCCTGAGCTTAGATCTGTGATAGTATTGGAACCTCTTGTGATATTGATTCCATTATATAAAAAAGAAGCATCTGAAGCAGATTGAATATCAGAAGCTCCACCCGTTGTTGATGTGACAGCTGGTATTTGTAGTTGTGCATTTAAAGTGCCACTATTATCGGTGAGTGAGACAGGAACACCTTGTGCGCTACCTTTAGCACTTAAAACAAGATTATACGTACCGACATCATTTTGTATAACGCGTGCTGTAACATTGGCGCTAGCCGTCGGGTCATTATTGATCAAATTTGCAAGATCGGTGATACTTGTGTTTATTGGGTAGTTAATTGTTCCCCCCGTACTAAGAGTGAGAGAACCACTCTGTCCTGTGGTAGCAATAAAATCGGAACTTGAAGCAAATGCTCCTGACTGAAGAGTATTTCCTAAAAGCTTTGAGTCTATCTTTCCGCTCAGATCAGTTAATGTGATCTGTTGATTTTTGCCTGTATTGTTTGAACTCAGTACGAGGCTATATGCACCATTTCCAGTCTGTAAAACGCTAGCTTTTACATCTGCTCCGGCAACGTCAGTGATACTTGTTCGAAGAGCCTGCCATGTCGTACTTGAGTCATAATCGATTTTATAGTCTTTACCATTGATATTAAGGTTAAGCTTTGCTGGCGTTCCTGGTGGCACTATTGGTGCTGTTGGAGCTATTAGAGCTGTGGGATCACTGAAACTACCAGATTGTAAAATATCACTCGTCGCTAGTTTTGTATTAGAAATAGAAAAATTTTGTATATCAGCACCCGCACTTGCAGTAACACTTACACCAGTATTGGAACCGGTAACTGTTCTATTTTGGTAAAGAGAGCTACTGCTCAAAGTGGAAACAGAACCGCTAAAAGAGGAAACTAAACTTTGTAAAAGATTGATATCCTGCTGCTTTTGCGTATTGACTGTGATCTTGTTATCAATAGGCGTGATCAAATGCGCAGTATCATTTGCCTTTAACTGATCGATAACACTAGAAGTTAAAACACCAGAACCGATACCAAGTGAACTGACTGCTCCTGTTGACATAGTGTCTCCTTTAAAATCTATAATTTGTTTCTGAAGCTACTATCGACAGAGTTTTGTTATTGTTTAATAAAGCAAAAAAGATTCCAAGGGATTACTTTTTCTTTTCGATTCCAAACCTTTGCGGTCGAATTGTGATATCAGTTATCGCGACGCCGTTTCTCATTTGAAGAATATTTTGGACTGTATCGGCTATATCTTCGGCTTCTAGGCGTTTGTCAAACTCTTGTGAAGTCTCAAAGCGGAGTTCATCAAAGAAAGAGGTCGCTGTCATATCTGGATTTATGCTCACGACATTGACTCCGCTTTTTCTTACCTCTTCAAAAAGTGAGAGACTAAACGCACGAAGACCGGCTTTTGTCGCTGTGTAGATGGCTGAAAATTTGGAGTGGCGAAGAGCTTCGATCGAGGTGATATTAAAGATAATCCCTTCATTGAATTTTAACGCCCTTAAAAGTCCGTTACTAAGCATCATAGGAGCTGTGAGGTTAAGCGTGACCATTTTTGTGATGGTTTGCGCGTCGATCTCTTCATGCGGCTCAAAAACGCCAAATCCAGCGACATTGCAAAGGATTGTTATAGATGGGTCAGTTTGTAAAAGTGTTAGGATAGAAGCTGTCATAATTTCATCGCTGAGGTCGCATGAAAGTGGTTTGAAGTTTGGATGATGAATCGGACTTTCATGAATAGTTCTACTAATTCCGATAACGTTATAACCAAGCTCTAAAAGTCTTTGTGCGATTGCCTCTCCTATCCCTCGGCTTGCGCCTGTAACTACTGCAGTTGCCATGTTCTAATCCTCTCTTTATCGATATATTTTGTTGCACATTCAGTCATTGCATGTAAGATGTTTTGCTCTATGGTTTTGCCGTAAGAAACGATGTTATCTTTGACTTTGTAAGGGTAAAAAGCGATATCACTTCGACGCAGTTTTTTGATCTTTTTAAGATGTGTGGAACTCATACGAAAACTTCCAAGGGTGAGCTGAAAAAGTTTATCGGCATCGATTATGGCGAAAAGTTTATCGATTAATGGTGGATAAAGTTCGTTAAAATCTTCATTATAGATCACAGGATCGATGCAGACTCGCACTCTCCAACCAGCGTCTATCGCTTCTTTTATGGAACTAAGACGTTTTTCAAGTGAGGGTGTTTTATGTTCATAAAGATCGATGATCTTTTGAGGTGAGAGAGTCCATGCTAAAACAACTTGATCGCTGCTTGGCAACGATTTTATCGCTTTAAAGTTTGCACTTTTTGTACGCACTTCAAGATGGAGATTTGGATGTTTCTGTGCAAATTCTATCCACTCTTTTGTATGTGAAGTGAGAGATTCAATGGCTAAAGTGTCGGTGTCATAAGAGATGGCAATGAGTGTGGGTTTATTTAGATAAGGCAAAACAGCATCAAAAAAATCCCCAGTATTGACAAAAAATACACTGTTTGCGGAGTTATACATTCCGCTGAGGTAGCAATATTCACAGTCATATAAACAGCCCAAAATTGAGGGTGTGTAAAAGAAATGTTCATACTCAAAACCGTCGCTGTAGTAAGAGCCTTCATACAAAAACGGTGCTTCTCTTCGTGCTAAGATGAGGTTTTTGCTTTTGCTCTGAACTCCAAAGTCCTGATTTGGACGGTTAAAAACATCTTTGTAGTGTTTGATAAAGATGATTTTGGAGTTTGAAAACTTCTGCATTATCTTACATGTAAGCGCCTCTTCTTTGACACTTTCTTCTATATAAAGATGAGAGAAAAAGTCACAGTGTGAGGGTTTTGATAAGTGATTCAAGATACTCGCTCCTCTCTTTTTTGGATAGTTTTTCTTTTGGTACTTTTATAAGGCTTTCATGCGAAGTGCCCTGCGGGTATAAGGACTTTTTGTGATGTAGTTTATAGTAACAGCAAGCATCATAAAAACTATCAGATTGGGCTTTTGTAAGATGATCTGAGATGCTAGTTATGAGTTCTTTTTCCTCTTGCGAAAAAAGAGGATCTTTGTTACTCACATAAGCAGCTGAGTGAAGCACTGCGTCAAGATTTTTTAGATTTTTAAAAATGAGGTTGATGGCAAGTTCTTTGTTTACATGTAAGGGGTCAAAATGATCGGAAACAACCTTGAAAAAAAGCATTTGATGGGTGCTAAAAAATCGTGAAGCCGCTTTATAAACGCCGTAACTTTCCATATCTACTGGAAGTTCTAGCATCTCTTGTGCTGGTTCATCGACGCTCTGAATATCACTCTCTTTTAAAGAGTGCTCAAATAAAATATCTGGAAAATAGAAGTTATTTTTATAGCAAATCTTATGGACAAGAAAAGCTTCTCCTATCTCAAAGTTTTTCGGTGCGGCACAGATTCCGAGATTGACAAGCAAATCGGTTTTAGATGGCGGAAAATACCCTAAAAGAGCACTTGTACCCATCATCGCATTATCTATGCCGATGCCTGTTACGATCAGTTTTATCTGCTCATTTTCAAACATCGTATAAGGCAAAGTATAGGTTCTTGTGAGTTTAAAATGTTCTATGAGTGGTCTGGCTTCGGCACTGAGTGCTACGGTGATATACAACATATTGGGATTTTATCAGATTATTCTTTTAAATTAAATTTTTTTTTGCTATACTTCCCAACTCAAAAGCGCTCAGAACATACAAGTCTGTGTTTTGAACGCTCTCCTTTAGACCTGTGCAATGGTATTGCGGGGTAATGTGTCAGGGTAGGAATACAGCAGCACACTCCGTCTTATTATGTGCCGCAGGTATCTGGAGGGGAGTACTTCATTTAAAAATTACACATAATCTTAACACTTTCATAACTCTAAAAATTACAAATATAATGATTTTAGTATAAAAAATTCTACAAAAAGAGAGAGAAAATTGTTTAATCTTCTCTGTATTTGGAGATGCCACACGGTTGATCTGGAGTCGGTGGATGCTCTTTAAGATAGGTCAAATCTTCTAATGTTTGTTTCAAAACTTTTTTTTGTAACAACATAGGAAGCATAACGTTGTCTTTCTCTTTTAAAGAAAGTTTTATATTTAGAAGCGTTGCTTCAACCTCTTTGTCTAGTTCTGCGAGCGCTTGCTCTATATATGTTATCGATTTCATGGGTAGGATTATACCTTACATGATAGTGTTTTAAAAGAGTGTGGCTTCAAGAGCTTTGATCTTGTAGGTTCGTCTATGCACATCGCTGTAACCATGTTGTTTTATCATCTCTACATGGTAAGCGGTTCCATACCCTTTGTGTGAGGCAAACTTATACTCTGGATAGAGACGGTCGAGTTCCATCATATCTCTGTCATGAACCACTTTTGCCAAAATGGAAGCCGCGCTGACTTCAGGAATAGTCGCATCGGCTTTGATAAGAGTTTCTAAGCCCTTAACTCCAAAGTTAGTGTTGCCATCAAAAAGATAGTTGGAAGCTTTGATATTTTGCATTATCTCTTCGAGTCCTGCTTTGAGACATTTGGATATTCCCATCTCATCTATTTGAAGAGCGGAAAACTTGACTATATGATATGTGGAATTTTCTATGATCTTTTCATAAAGCTCTTCGCGTTTTTTCGGTGTGAGTTTTTTAGAATCATTCAAACCTTCAACGCTTACATGCGAAGTGCCCTTTGAGTGTAAGACACATCCAGCCATTACAAGATCACCTGCTAATGGCCCGCGTCCAGCTTCATCGATTCCGCATAAAGTACTATTTTTCATAAAAAATTGTAGCTTTTAGTCACTTAATGCCCACTGTGAAAAAGGCAACATCTCAACTTTACTTATAGGATGGCTGATCTCTCCCTCTTTACTCATCGTCACACAAGTAATCTTTTGAATTTGATTTGAGAAGATAAAAGCTTCTATGGATTCGAGCTTTTTAAAGAGCATCCGCTCCTCAGCAAAGGGCATGCATAAAATGATCTCACTGTTGTCTGGAATATAAAACTCGATCCCCTCTTCATAGAAAAATTCTGTTTCATATTTTAGTATCTCTAAAAAAACGATATTTTCAAACACTCTTGCAAAGTTTTTTTGAATTGTGAGTGTACTTTTAAAGATGATATCGCAGAGATAAATCTTTTTTGTAGCATTTGGATAACCCACTTTTGAGAGCTGAAAAAGATAGCCATCAGTAATCATTGATTCAAAAGTTTTGTAAAGCATATCTTTGGAGATTTTTCTTTTGAGTTTGAGCTTTTCATAAATATTAAAAGCGGAAAGTTTTTGTCCAAGCGATTTTGTTGCGGTGACTAAAATATCAAATTCTAAAGCCGAAAGCGCATAACGAAACTTCTCTTGAATATATTTCGCACGGTTATCAGCAGAAACTCTTTGAAGTGCCGCAAACCCTCCAATCTGAAGATAATGAGAGATGGCAGTGGAATCGTATCTGCTTTCGTAAGCCAAAAACTCTTCAAAATCAAGAGGCGTGAGTTTTTGAGGTATAAGAAAATCGAGCGCATAATCTTTTCTAGAGCAAACGATAAGTTGTGAAACATTGACAATTTTTACTTCAGGAGTAAAGTTATCTATAACTAGGATACTAATTTTATTTTTTATACAAAAATCTTGAAGAAAAAGATTGAGCTCCTCTATCTCGATTCTTACATCTGCAATATCTATATAAAGGTAGCTGTTTTTCTTACATGTAAGCAGATATGCTTTTACGAGTTCTGTTTTTCCGCTTTGCGCTATACCGCTAATTTGATAGCTTTTTTCATCAAGCTGGAGTTTTCGCTCAACATAATGGTTACATGTAAGGTCGATTTTGTAAAGCTCATCGAGTAGGATTTCCATAAAATTCCAATTTTTTAGATTTGAAAATTATATCACTTCCTTTTTAAAAGGAAATAAATTTTATAATAATTCAATTTTTATCCCCTAAAACCTTGAATATTAGAAGGTACTTGGCTATAATTCCGTTCCCTTAATATAGTTAGGCTTGACCTGACGAGTTCTTTAGAAGGAAAAACATGGAAAAAATTCGTTTGAAATTGAAAGCTTATGATCATCGTGTACTCGATCGTTCTGTAGCGTCAATCGTAGAGGCTGTAAAGCGTACTGGTGCACATATTCGTGGACCGATTCCTTTGCCAACAAAGATTCGTAAATATACAGTTTTGAAATCAGTTCACATCAATAAAGATTCTCGTGAACAATTCGAGATCCGTATGCATGCACGTTTGATCGATATCGTTTCTGCTACGCCAGAAACTGTTGACTCTCTCATGAAACTTGATCTAGCACCGGAAGTAGACGTAGAAGTACGCTCTATGGACAAGTAAGGATAGGTTATGGAATATATTGTTGAAAAAATCGGTATGAGCCGTACTATCACAGTACCAAGTAAGCCTGTTACTTTATTAAAAGTAAAAGAAGCTAAGGTATGTGAAGTTAATAATGGGGTTGCAATTGTTGCTTATAACAATGGCAAAAAAATGAATAAAGCGGTAGAAGGGCAACAAAAGAAATATTCTTTATCTGCTGAATTCAATCGTTTTGTAACAATGAGCGTTGCAAACGCTGAAGCTGGTGACTTAGATATGAGTCCACTTGAATCAGCTAAAGTTGTAAAATCATCTTTTAATACAAAAGGTCGCGGTTTTACTGGTGCTATGAAACGTTGGAATTTTGCTGGTGGTCCAGGTGGTCACGGTTCACGTTTTCACAGACTAGTTGGTTCAATCGGTAATGCTGAGTGGCCAGGTCGTGTACAACCAGGTAAAAAAATGCCAGGTCAATATGGTAATACAAAAATTACTGTTAAAAATGAAATTATCTCTTATGACGCTGAAAACGGTGTACTAGTTGTTGCTGGATCAATTCCAGGTGCTAACGGTGCATTAGGTCGTGTAAAGGTTACTAAATAATGAGCGCTATAGTACTTAATGAAAAATTTGAAAAAGCATCTGAGTTAGCATTACCAGCAAGCTTTAGTGGGATTCACTCACACAACTTATATCTATATGTAAAGTCTTACCAAGCAGGATTACGTGCTAATACTGCTGTTACTAAGACTCGTGCAGAAGTAAGCGGTGGTGGTAAAAAACCATGGGCTCAAAAAGGTAAAGGTGGAGCACGTGCTGGTTCACGTCGTTCACCATTATTTGTTGGTGGGGGTCAAGCTTTCGGTTCGAAAAATAACCGTAACTACGATCTTAAAATCAACAAAAAACAAAAGAAACTTGCTCTTAAATTTGCTTTAGAGGAGTTAGCTAACAACGGGAAACTATTTATTATAGATACTCTTGAAGTTGCTTCTGGTAAAACAAAAGATGCAATGGCAATATTTAATGCTCTTGGTCAACGTGATGCATTGTTTGTAAAATCTATTTTAGATGAAAAAACATTCTTAGCATTCCGTAACGTTCAATCTGCTTATGTAGTTGAAGAAAATGAGTTAAACGCATTCTTAGCTGCAACTTATCGTTCAGTAGTGATCGAAAAAGCGGTTTGGGAAAATCTTGTAAGAGAGGCTGAATAATGGCAGATATTACAGATATCAAATCTATTATATATACAGAAAAGACTCTTGGTCTTCAAGAAGATGGTGTAATCGTTGTACAAACATCTCCTCGTATGACTAAAACAGGTCTTAAAGAGGTGTTTAGAGAGTATTTTGGAATCGTTCCAACTCGTATAAACTCATTAAATCAAGCGGGAAAAGTAAAACGTTTCCGTGGTATCGCTGGTAAACAAAACAACTTCAAAAAGTTCTATGTTACTCTACCAGAGGGTGCACAAATAGAAAGTTTGGCGGTATAAGATGGCTATTAAAACTTATAAACCAGTAACACCAAGCCGTCGTTTTTATACAAATGTTGACAACGGTGATATCACTGCAAAAGCTAGTGTTCGTTCATTGCTTATCAAACTTCCTGCACATGCTGGACGTAATAACAATGGCCGTATCACTTCTCGTCATAAACAAGCGGGTGCAAAAAAACTATACCGTATAATTGATTTTAAACGTGATAAGTTAAATGTCCCTGGAACAGTAGCAGCTATCGAGTATGATCCATACCGTAACTGTCGTATTGCTCTAATCAACTATGCTGATGGTGAAAAACGTTATATTCTTCAACCAAAAGGTCTTAATGTAGGAGATGTTATTTCATCTGCTGAATCTGGTCTTGACGTTAAAGTCGGTAATGCAATGAAACTCATGAGCATCCCGGTTGGTACAACTGTACACAATATCGAACTCAAACCTGGTAAAGGTGGTCAAATGGTTCGTTCAGCTGGAACAAGTGCACAAATTATGGGACGTGATGGGAAATATGTTTCTCTTCGTATGCCATCTTCTGAAATGCGTTTAGTTTTAGGTGAGTGTTATGCTACTGTTGGTGTTGTCGGTAACGAAGAATATATCAATATTGTTATTGCCAAAGCTGGTCGTTCTCGTCATATGGGTATCCGTCCTCAAACTCGTGGTTCTGCTATGAACCCTGTTGATCACCCGCATGGTGGTGGTGAAGGTAAAACGAATTCAGGACGTCATCCGGTTACTCCGTGGGGTAAACCAACGAAGGGTGCTAAAACTCGTCGTAAAAAAGCTAGTGATAAACTTATTATTACTCGCCGTAAATCTAATCCGAAGAGGTAGTTAAATGGCAAGAAGTGTAAAAAAAGGTCCATTTGTTGATGATCATTTGATGAAGAAAGTTGTTGCTGCAAAAGCTGCAAAAGACAACAAACCTATCAAAACTTGGTCACGTCGTAGTATGGTTCTTCCAGAAATGGTTGGTTTGACATTCAATGTTCATAACGGACGTCAATTCGTACCAGTATTCGTTTCTGAAAACCATATTGGTTATAAACTTGGAGAATTCGCTCCAACTCGTACGTTCAAGGGCCATAAAGGTTCTGTACAGAAAAAGGTAGGTTAATTATGGCTAGAGCATTATTAAAATTTATCCGTGTTTCACCTATCAAATCACGTCTTGTTGCACGTGAAATTCAAGGTATGAATGCTGAGCTTGCACTTGCAGCTTTAGAATTCACTCCAAACAAAGCAGCAAAAATCATTGCTAAAGTTGTTGCATCTGCAGTAGCTAACAGTGGTAACGAAGCAGCAGATTGTGTTATCACATCTTGCCGTGTTGATAATGGTCCAGTACTTAAACGTTTCCGTCCACGTGCTCGTGGTATGGCGTCTGGTATTCGTAAACCAACAGCACATATTTTAGTAGAAGTAGAGGGTAAATAATTATGGGACAAAAAGTTAATCCTATTGGCCTTCGCCTTGGTATCAACCGTAACTGGGAAAGCCGTTGGTTTCCTAATTTCAAAACTGCTGCGGGTAACATTGGTGAAGATCATAAAATCCGTACATATTTGAAAAAAGAGCTTTACTATTCTGGTGTTTCTAACATCATTATTGAGCGTACTGTTAAACGTTTACGTGTAACTATTATCGCTGCTCGTCCTGGTATTATCATTGGTAAAAAAGGTTCAGATATCGAGAAATTGAAATCTACTCTTGAAAAACTCATTGGTAAACCAGTTTCTGTAAACATTAAAGAAGAGAAAAAAGCTCAGGCTGCTGCTCAACTTGTTGCAGAAAATGTTGCTACTCAACTTGAGCGTCGTGTTGCTTTCCGCCGTGCGATGAAAAAAGTTATGCAGGGTGCACAACGTTCTGGTGCAAAAGGTATTAAAGTGTCTGTTTCAGGTCGTCTTGGTGGTGCTGAAATGGCACGTACTGAGTGGTATTTAGAGGGACGTGTTCCACTTCATACTCTACGTGCAAAAATAGATTATGGTTTTGCTGAAGCACACACAACTTATGGTTGTATTGGTGTTAAAGTTTGGATATTCAAAGGTGAAGTACTTACAAAAGGTATTCCTGCTGAAGTAAAAGAAGAAAAACAAGAGTCACGTCGCCCAGCTAAACGTGCTCCAAGACGCGAAAATAGCGGAAAGGCTGAATAAGTATGTTATTGCCTAAGAGAACTAAATACCGTAAAATGATGAAGGGTCGTAACCGTGGTTACGCTCGTAGTGGTTATACACTGACTTTTGGAACAATTGGATTTAAAGCTGTTGAAGCTGGACGTATCAATTCTCGTCAAATTGAATCAGCTCGTATTTCTGCGACACGTCATATTAAACGTAGTGGTAAAATCTGGATCAGAGTATTCCCAGCAAAACCGTTAACTGCAAAACCTCTTGAAACTCGTATGGGTAAAGGTAAGGGTTCAGTTGATCAATGGGTAATGAACATCAAACCGGGTCGTATCATATTTGAAATGGGTGGTGTTAACCATGACTTAGCACGTGAAGCGCTAACTCTTGCAATGCACAAACTACCATTTAAAACTAAAATTATAACTGCGGAGATGAGCAATGAAATATTCTGATTTAGCAGGAAAAAGTACAGCTGAGCTTCTAGCAATGCTAAAAGTTAAAAAAACTGAGCTGTTTACTTTGAAAATAAAACAAAAAATGATGCAATTAACAAATAATAGTGAACTACGTTTCGCTAAAAAAGATATTGCACGTATCAACACTGCGCTTAGCGCAATGAAGTAAGGGTTGGTAATGACACATAAACGTGAAATTCAAGGTAATGTAATTAAGATATCTGGTGATAAAACTGTATCTATTGTAGTAGAACGCCGTGTAATGCACCCAAAATATCATAAAGTTGTTAAACGTTTCAAAAAGTACCTAGTACATGATGAACGTAATGAGCTAAAAGTAGGTGACGAAATTGTTGCTTCAGAATGTCGCCCATTATCTAAAAGTAAATCTTATAGATTGAAAAGCATCGTATTAGTAGGAGCAGAAGCATGATTCAAAGTTTCACTCGCCTAAACGTTGCGGATAATACTGGTGCAAAAGAGATTATGTGTATCAAAGTACTTGGCGGATCTAAAAAACGCTATGCTACTGTTGGTGATGTTATCGTTGCTTCAGTAAAAAAAGCTATACCAACTGCAAAAGTCAAAAAAGGCGCAGTTGTTAAAGCAGTAGTTGTTAGAACTAAAAAAGAGGTACAACGTGAAAACGGTTCATTGATTCGTTTCGATGACAATGCAGCTGTAATCTTGGATTCAAAACGTGAGCCAATAGGCACTCGTATATTTGGACCAATCAGCCGTGAAGTTCGTTATTCAGGTTTCATGAAAATCGTATCTCTCGCGCCGGAGGTTGTATAATGGCAAAATTTAATTTCAAAAAAGGTGATACTGTAGAAATCATCGCTGGTGACGATAGAGGCACTAAAGCGGAAGTTCTAGCAGTAATGCCAAAGAAAAACAAAGTAATAGTACAGGGTTGTAAAATAGCTAAGAAAACTGTTAAACCAACTGAAGAAAATCCAAAAGGCGGCTTTATTAATAAAGAGATGCCAATAGATGCTTCAAATGTACGTAAAGTGGAGGCATAATTCATGGCACGTTTAAAAGAAAAATTTCTTGCATTAAAACCTGAACTACAAAAAGAGCTTGCAATTGCAAACATCATGGATGTTCCTGCTGTTGATAAGATCATGATAAGTGTTGGTGCTGGTTTTGCTATGAAAGATAACAAACTAATCCAAAATATAGAAGACACAATTACTGCAATCGCAGGACAACGTGCTACTACTGTTATCGCTAAGAAATCTGTTGCAGGTTTTAAAGTACGTGAAGGTATGCCTGTAGGTGTTAAAGTTACATTACGTGGCGAAAACATGTACAACTTCCTTGACCGTTTGATCTCTATCGCACTTCCACGTGTGAAAGATTTCCGTGGTGTTGCTCGTAACGGTTTTGATGGTCGTGGTAACTACAACTTTGGTTTGCAAGAACAATTAATCTTCCCAGAAGTTAATTATGATTCAATTATGCAAATCCACGGTATGAATATTACTATCGTTACTACTGGTTCAGACGATAAACAAGCGTTTACTTTGTTGGAAAAACTTGGTATGCCGTTTGCAAAAGGAAGAGAATAATGGCTAAGAAGTCAATGATCGCGAAAGCGAATAGAACTCCTAAATTCAAAGTTCGTGGTTACACACGTTGTCAGATCTGTGGTCGTCCACACTCTGTTCTTCGTGATTTTGGTATTTGTCGTGTATGTTTTAGAAAAATGGCAAATGAGGGCTTAATCCCAGGTGTTAGAAAGTCTTCTTGGTAAGAAACACTATGCTTTGATCTTCCTATTAAAGGAAGCAGAGCGTTAGTATAGTGAAAAGGACTTATTCTTTTCGCGTATCAAGGTAGAAACTCCTAACAATAGCAGTCGTAAGGCTTGCAATTCATAAGGAAAAGTAATGATTAATGATTTAATTGCAGATGCGTTAACACGCGTTCGTAATGCTGCTATGCGTAGACTTGATGTGACTACTTTAGTTCACAACAAATCTGTTGAAGCAATAGCAAACATATTAGTAGAAAAAGGTTATATTGAAAGTTGTAACGTTGTTGAAGACGGCGTTAAAAAAACTATCAATGTTGTTTTAAAGTATGATGAAAATGGTAAAACTGTAATCAATGAACTCAAACGTATATCTAAACCAGGTCGCCGTGTTTACAAACAGGCATCTGAGATCAAACGTTTCAAAAACGGTTATGGAACAATCATAGTAAGTACATCAAAGGGCGTAATCACTAACGATAAAGCACATGAGCTTAACGTTGGCGGCGAAGTTCTTTGTACAGTATGGTAGGGGGTAGAAGATGAGTCGTATTGGAAAACTTCCTGTAGTAGTTACTTCAGATATTAAAGTTACAGTTGATGGTTCTATCATTACTTTTGTAAAAGGTTCAAACAGTGTTGATTTAGATACTAAAGGAAATGTTGGTATCGCTCTTGAAGATAACACTTTAACTTTTAGCACAAAATCTGATGCACGTGCAGACCGCGCATTTTGGGGTACGTACCGTGCTCTTGCTGCAAATATCGTAGTTGGTTTAACAACTGGATATATGAAACAATTAGAGATCAACGGTGTTGGTTACCGTGCTGCAGTAAACGGCAGTATCCTTAATCTTCAACTTGGTTTTTCTCATGATATTAACTTTCCAATTCCTGCTGGCGTTGAAGTTTCTGTAGAGAAAAATGTTCTTACTGTTAAAGGTATAAACAAACAAGAAATTGGTCAAATTTGTGCTGAGATCCGCGCATTCCGTCCACCAGAGCCTTACAAGGGTAAAGGTGTTAAATATGTTGGTGAAGTTATCGTGCGTAAAGCCGGTAAAACATCTAAGAAATAAGGGGAGGTAGTTAAATGAATGTTAAAGTAATGAAACAAAAACTAGCTAAGCGTATTAAACGTAAGCGTAGTATTCGTTCAAAAATTTCTGGTTGTGCTACACTTCCTCGTGTTTCTGTATTCCGTTCAAACAGATATTTGAGTGCACAAGCGATTGATGATACTGCTTCAGTAACATTAGCGGCTATCCATTCAAAAGCAAATGGTCTTCGTGCAAACAAAGACGGTGCTGCTGCATTAGGTGCTGCATTCGCTGCAACATTAAAAGCTGCTGGTATAACTGCAATCGTTTTCGATCGTAATGGTTACCAATATCACGGCGTTATCGCTGCGTTTGGTGAAGCTCTTCGTGCAAACGAAATTAAGTTCTAGGGGTCATGATGCAAATCAATAGAGAAGATTTTGAAGAATCAATCGTAAATATTGGTCGTGTGACCAAAGTTGTTAAAGGTGGTAGACGCTTCCGTTTTACTGCACTTATAGTTGTCGGTAACAAAAATGGTACTGTCGGTTATGGTGTTGGTAAGGCTAAAGAGGTACCAGACGCTATTCGTAAAGCAGTTGATAATGCATTTAAAAACTTAACTACTGTTAAGATTAAAGGTACAACAATCGCTCATGATATAGAGTGCAAATATAACGCAAGCCGTGTTCTTTTGAAGCCAGCTTCAGAAGGTACGGGTGTTATCGCCGGTGGAGCTGCTCGTCCAGTTCTAGAATTAGCAGGTATCAAAGATGTCTTGACTAAATCAATCGGTTCTAACAATCCAAATACTTTGGTACGTGCTACTATCGATGCACTATCAAAAATTAAAGGATAATTTATGGCATTAGAAAATTTAACTCCTGCTCCTGGCTCTATTGCAAATAGAAAAAGAATTGGCCGTGGTCACGCAAGTGGTACTGGTAAAACTTCAGGAAAAGGCCATAAAGGTCAAAAAGCTCGCTCAGGTTACAATGCAAAACGTAACTTTGAGGGTGGACAACAGCCTTTGGCTCGCCGTTTACCAAAAATCGGGTTTACTGTACTAAATAATAAACCATATGTAATCAATGTTGAGCGTATTACAGCTGTTGCTGAGCTTGCAGAGATCACAATGGAAACAATCCGTTCAGTGCATAAACTTGGAAAATCTGTTGTTAGAGTGAAACTTGTTGGTTCAACTGCTAAAGATTTAGCATCTAAAATCAAAGACGAAAACGTTTTAACTACAGGTAAATAACTGTGAATAAAAATCTCGTAAATAAGATACTTATTACGGTTGGTTTTTTATTCATCTACCGCTTACTGGCATATGTGCCGGTACCCGGTGTAGATGCTTCTGTCATCGCTTCTTTCTTCAATACTCACAATAATGACGCTTTAGGACTTATGAATATGTTCAGTGGTAACGCTGTACAACGTATGTCTATTATCTCACTTGGAATTATGCCTTATATCACTGCTTCGATTATTATGGAGCTTTTAGCGGCTACTTTTCCTGCACTTGCTCAAATGAAAAAAGAGCGTGATGGTATGGTGAAATATATGCAGATTATTCGTTATGCAACTATTGTTATTACAATTGTTCAGGCTATTGGTGTGAGTATCGGATTACAAAGTATGACAGGACCAACAGGTAATAGTGCTATCTTGATAGATCACAATACTTTTATTTTATTGTCTGCAGTTTCAATGCTTGCTGGAACAATGTTGCTTATGTGGATTGGAGAGCAAATAACACAAGGTGGAATCGGAAACGGTATCTCTTTGATTATCTTTGCTGGTATTGTTTCATCTATACCAACTGCAATCGGGCATACGTTTACAATGATCAATACAGGTGAGATGAACTTCTTTACTCTTCTTGCAGTACTTGCTCTTATCCTTGGAACTATCGGTGTTATCATCTATGTAGAACTTGGTGAGCGTCGTATTCCTGTGACATACGCAAAAAAAACTATGATGCAAAATCAGAATAAACGCGTTATGAACTATATTCCTATTAAAGTGAATCTTGCTGGTGTTATTCCAGTTATCTTTGCTAGTGCAATTCTGATGTTTCCTATGACAGTACTTTCAAGCTCTCATAATCCGACAGTTCAAGCAGTAGCGGATTACCTTCACCCAGGTGGATACTTTTTTAACTTTTTAACTTTCGTATTTGTTGTGTTTTTTGCGTTCTTTTACTCATCAATCACTTTCAATGCAAAAGATATCTCTGAAAATTTAAAACGTCAAGGCGGTTTTATTCCTGGTATTCGTACTGGAGAAGCTACTAAAAACTTTTTAAACTTAACTGCGGGTAATCTTACTTTTACGGGCGCTCTTTACCTTGGTTTAGTTGCTACTTTACCGTTTATGATTATAAAAGGTATGGGCGTACCATTTTACTTCGGTGGAACTGCAGTTTTGATCGTTGTTCAAGTTGCACTTGATACAATGAGAAAAATTGAAGCTCAGATCTATATGAGTAAGTATCAAACACTAAGCGCGGTTGGTCTGTAAAAATGGCTATTGCTATTAGAAAACCACAAGAGATTGAAAAACTTCGCGCTGCTAATATAATTGTTGGCGGCGCTCTACAACTTCTGAGAGAAAATACCAAAGTAGGCGTTTCATTAAAAGAACTTGATGCAATGGCAGAGGATTATATCCGCTCTCATGGTGCAAAGCCATCTTTTAAAGGTTTGTACGGTTTTCCAAATGCTGTATGTACTTCGCTTAATGAGGTTATCATTCACGGTATCCCAACTGATTATAAGCTCCAAGAGGGTGATGTGATTGGTTTTGATATTGGGACTGAACTTGATAGTTACTTTGGAGATGCAGCTATCTCTGTAGGGGTTGGTAAGATAACTCAAGCAGATGAAGCATTGATCGCTTGCGCGAAAGATACGCTTTATCATGCGATTGAAAATATCAAAGATGGAATGCGCTTTAAAGAGCTTTCCTATTTGATGGAACAGTTTATTTTATCTAGAGGTTTTGTACCTTTGAAAAATTTTTGCGGTCATGGGATCGGTAAAAAACCTCATGAAGAACCTGAGATCCCAAACTATCTTGATGGAGCTAATCCTAAAGCTGGTCCAAAGATCAAAAATGGGATGGTTTTTTGTTTAGAGCCTATGATTTGTCAAAAAGAAACCAAGCCTATTATTAGAGCTAATGGTTGGGATGTAGTTAGTACCGATGGTTTACGCGGTTCACATTATGAGCATACTGTCGCTATAGTTGGCGGCAGAGCTGAAATATTATCTCTACAACAAGAGAAATAAGGATTTAAAGATGGCAAAATCAGACGTTATCGAAGTTGATGGCAAGATTATTGAAGCTTTACCAAATGCAACGTTTCGTGTAGAGCTGGATAATGGTCACATTATATTGTGTCATATCGCTGGAAAGATGCGTATGCACTATATAAAGATATTACCGGGTGACCGTGTAAAACTCGAACTTACTCCATACTCACTTGACAAAGGTCGCATTACTTATAGATATAAGTAGGCAGTTTCACTTTTACATGTAAAGTACCCTTATACCCAAAGGGCACTTACGCATGTAAGAGATTATTTAGAGAATATCTCCCACTTAAAACGCTCCATAGGCGTATCATCACGATTTCCCCATTCACGCATTGACGCATCATAAAGTTTTGTATTTTTGAGTCCTAGATAACTATATAAGATATACCAGTTCATAGAAGCTTCGAGTCCACCTGTACAATAAGCGATCACTTCATCATCTTTTTTAAGATTATATCCCTTCAAAAAGATATCTTTTAACTCCTCATCATTTCTCAATGTTTCATCTGTTAAAAATTTATCCTTCCAGAAGCTAGACATTGCACCTTTGATATGTCCTATGCGCTTGACATCCTTTGAAGGTGAAGTTCCATAGTAGATATCAGTTGAACGTGCATCGACCATAGGAACCTTCCCTATAGAGTTTTTCACATAGTTCAGATCAACAAGGATATTTGGATTATAAATAGAGGTAAAATTCCCATCTTTAGGAGAGCTAGAAGAAGTTGAAGAGAGGATATTACTCTCAAACGTCCACGCGAGGTAGCCACCATTGAGAATAGAAACATCTTTTGCACCGTTAACAATGAGAGTAAGCGCCATATAGCTCTCTTTGAGAAGATCTTTTGGATTACCATGACCGTAGATAACGATATGAGAATTATCATTGATACCAAGTTTTCGAGCCATTTTTTGTACTTCTAATGGTTTTTTCATAATGGCATACGAACCAACTTTATCACGAAACTTTTCCATGTCAGTCAAAACAGCATTTTTGATATGTCCGTGTATATAAGTCTGTGAATCTGAGATATCTAAGATGACAGTATCTTTATTATTCATCTCATTTTTAAGGGTATCTACAGAGATAAAGGCATCATTTCCAAAAAGAGCAGTTCCAAGAACTACGGAGAGTAAAATAATTTTCATTAAAAATTACCGCCGTTTCTAAATTCGGAGATTTCAGACTCTACCATCGCGTCAATCATAATAGTATAAAGTTTAGAAATAAGGTTTGGAGAAAGGTTCAAAGTGAGTGCTTTATGGCGTACGCGTTGCATAACAGCATCCATACGTTCTGGAGCTTTTACCTCTTCAATACTCTCTTTAAATGCAGCCGCTTGCTTCACATAGCTGTTTCTTTTTGCGATAAGTTCGACGATCTCATCATCAAGGTTATCTACTTCATTTCTTACTTCTTCTAGTGACGTACATTGTTTAATATCCATTTATTATCCTTTATATGGGTTGTTTTTGAAAATTGATTTCTTCTAATGGTAGCTTATAAACTCTAAAAAATAGTGTAAGAATAAAAAATAAAGATTTTGTTAACACTTTTGTAACTATTATAATATATAATACTTTCACTCCTTAAATTCAAAGCTTGATTTCCAAGTGATAACTCCTTATCGCTTGGAATCTTTTAGTATTTTCAACTTCTCTTCTACGATGTTTTTCTCTTTTAGATCTGTTATTTTTGTTCTATAAAACTCCATCCAACTAATGACACTTTTCTTATATCCATAAAATGAGGCTTCATCAATAATGCTCTTTATAGTGCTACCATGTAAAGAGTCTTTCATTAAAGATCCCATTATCATTTTTGAGATGATATCGTCTGAAGCTAAAATCTCTTTTTGTGCACCCACATAATTCTTTTGAAGTTTATATGTCGCAAAAGTTTGGTATTTTGATGGAAGATGTTTTATATTATTTTGATCATAGTGATTTTGTAAAAAAAGATAATAACTATGAAGTTTATTATCTTTAACAAGTGGCTCAAGGGAAAGATACTCTTTACAGCTATCCTCTTCTAAAACGCTTACATGTAAGGCACATTCACTCAGTTGGATTGTTGCTAAAGTTGTAAGATCAGAGCTTTGTTTTGCATACTTTATAGCACGTTTGAGATCTATGTTCGAGAGTGAATCATCATTTTGTAAAAAATGCTTTTGATGACTTTCATAAGCATTGACACTTTGGATCTGCCAATCGTTTTTTGGAGTAGAGGTGGAGCATGCACTTAAGAAGATAAGAGTACATGCAAGTAAAACAACTTTTATCATGGGAGTGTAACCTCGTTTTTTTTATTGCCACCGAGTAATACGTCAACTTTATTCATAACTTGATTGGTTTTATCAAGTCCAACTTCTATCTGCTCTTTGATAGCGCCTAAATCTTTGTCGTATCCGCCTACAGCGCTCACTGTTCCATCAAGAACTTGAAGTTTTTTCTGCACATCTCTCATAATAACATTAATATTATTGAGAACATCAGTGGAAGGTTTGAGAACTTTTGAGTCAAGACTTCCTATGAGTCTATCAAGTTTTATACTGATCTCATGCACTTGTTTCATCGTTTTTTGTGTTTCATTCAAAGAACTGATTAATGCATCCGTACTGCCTTGATCTCCTGTGATACTTGTAAGAAGAGATTTATTTGAAGCAATTCTACTCGTAATGGTGTCGAGATTTTTGATACTATGATTAAACGCTCCGTCTTCTTTAGCAAAGTTTGAGCTAAGGGTATCAACATTATCGATAATATGGATCATCTTAACAATTGCAGGTTGCAGGTTTGTGATCATATCGTTGATGTCATCGTTTTCGATAAACTGTAAGGTCGAGTTGGGTGGAAGCAATTTGTAGCTAGGTGTAGTAAACACATCAATGCGGGGAGCGCCAATGAGAGGTTTTGTTAAAAGAAGTATGGAATATTCACGGATCCACTTAGTATTTTTTTGTGAAACCGAGAAAGTGATATGGACATCTCCTTTGTCGGTCAACTCTATATTGTCAATCGTTCCAATGGCAAATCCTGAATATTGCAGAGGCATACCGACTTTAAAAAGAGATGCAGAGGGGGAATAAAAATCGTAGCTAACACGTTTTTCAAAAGCCCCTTTTTCTTTGAGGATAAAATAGGAAAACACTATTAACACTGATATAAGAGCAATGACAAAAAGACCAACAGCGAGTTTCATTTTATTGTAAGACATGACAAGATTCTTTTTTGTAGTGTAGGACATTCGTTTGTATATCAAGCATAATTATATCTTTTTTGATCTCTAGTTTTAAAATGACATCTATGATATTTTGTATCTCAATAAGCGTTGTAATCAGAGTAAAGGGGGAGACGATGAATATGCAAGGCGCATCACTGAGCATCGCACGCACGAGCATGGCACAAAAAAGTTCAAATTCATTGCATTCATAAGTTTCTTTTGTTGCAATGGATTCCATGGAAATGGTTTGAAGCAGTAAAATTGCCTCTTTTTGGGCATCAAGAACTTTTTTATTATGTTGTACCTCTTGGAGGAGGGCAATATTTTCTACAATATTGAGATGAGAGAGAAGAGGGATCTCTTTTGCTACAAGAACATATCCTTGTGCGTTTTGAATATAGTGACCAATCTCGTTGTGAAGAGCAAAGAGTTTTACAGGAATTGTAGTAGTAATGATAGCACCTCGATAGCAAAGATAGCAATAAAAAGCTTAACCATTCCGCTTGAGACAGAGATGGGGATTGCACTGTAATTGTGCATAGTTTTTATACCGCTGTAAATAGGAATGAGCATAAGGATAAATCCAAAAGTGAGACTTTTCAACAGTAAAATCACGAAGTCTTTGATCTGTATAGAGTTAATAAGCATTTTGGCATAGGAATCAATATCCATACTCATATAAAAGAGGGTAAAGACATAGCCGCTCATGAGCATCACAATAGCAAAAATCAAAGAGAGTGAAGTAGCACTAAGCATCCCAGCAAAAATACGCGGGATAAAGAGATAATTTATGAGGTCTATATTGTAGTGTTCAAGAGTTCGTAGTTCGTTGTTAACCTTCATAAGGGCTATCTCAGTATTTACTGCAGTACTAGAGCGAAGCGCGATTAGTAAGGCGGTAAAAAATGGGGCAAACTCATCAATGGTAAAGTGAATAACAATAGAGCCTATTTGATTGTGAAGCGAGAAATTAAAGGCTAAAGAGATGACAACCCCTATGATAACAGATCCAAATACAAATGCTAAAAAAGTAAAAAAAGGGATGATTTGTATGGCTGTAACATAGACTTGCTTTGTAAAAACCATCATCATTGCCGGATTATAACTATTTGGACTTAGCATATGGATAATACAAAGGATGGCGAATTTTGTTACTTCGTAAATAGATGAAAAAGATTTGATAGCAGAATCGCCGATCTTTTCAATAGTAGTTAGAAGCACTTTATTTATCCTTTTTTTTAGGGTATTAAGATTAAATATCTAAGTTAATGATAGGCTCATCTATAGTACCAGTTTCACTTTTTTTCAAACTAAAATAGTAGCGCTGATAGTTCATATCTTCTTCTAAAATATGATCGATTAATGCTTGTTTAGCAATCACTCTCATCTTCATTTGAATAATATCTAGTCGTGATGGATCCCGTAAGATGGCAGAAACTGATTTGACAAGCTGTTCGTGAAGTTCAATATGATACGCCAAGTCAGGGTAGTTGATACTTTTCATAAACTCTTCTTCATCTTTGAAATGCACTTTGATATACTCAAACAGCTCATGTAAAATCGTTCGAATATTTCCTTTTACGTCTTTACTCTCTTGAAGAGAGAAGATTTTATCAACAATATCAAAAAGTTTTTTGTGTTGATCATCTATGTTTTTAATACCAAGAGAATATGCATCATCCCATTTTATTTTTTGTTGTGTCATTTGTTTTCACTTTATTTGTAGGTTCATTATTAAAAAAAGAGCCAGATCAGTAGAGCAAACCCTATAATAAGGTTTAACCAACTCACACCATCTTCAAACATCATCTCTAAAGCTTTGTAGTAATAGTGCATCTCGAAACTATTTGGGAGTAAAAGTTGCGCTTTTGCGAAGGAGGTGAGATCAGCTCCATAGAAAAAAGCTATCACTTCTGGAACTATAAAAAAGAAGATCACACCCAAAAATCCCCAGATGCTTTTTTGCGGTTTCATGGAAGTGAGCGCCTTTTGTGTCACAGGATTTTGGGCGATTTGTTTTGCTTTTTCTTGTAGTTTTTGTTTCATTTTATAGCTAATTAGAACCTCTTATAGACTTTACATGCAAAGATACCAAAGATATGCTTTAACTATAGAAATTTATGAGAAAAATAGGACACTAATACAAATTTTTCTTAAGGTAATAAGGAAATTTTATAGCACAATCTCTAAAAATATAAATCTATGTGTGAAGGTTAATAGCCTCTGTAATAATTATTCATTTTTCTTTTGAATTTTCCTATGAAACTATTATCGTCACTACTGTTTGTATTTTGGCGATTTTCATAAGAGTGACGGCCTTTATTGGAAGGTTTTGGCTGAGGTAATCTTGTAGCATACGATTTTGCAGCTTGGCTCATTTGCGGAAAAATATTGATACCGGAAATCTTTTCAAGCTCAGCGATACTGATCACTTTATAGTCACGTCCAGGTACATTTTCTGTTATATATGCAGCTCCTTCACCGCTAGATGGTATATAGATAGCTTTAAATATATTTGTCGGTACAAGGACTCTGTTACCGATACGACGAGGATGATTGCCAAGATAAAGAGGCCCAGTTACAACATAGATCTCTCCCTTTTTTTTAGCGAGGTATCGGGTCGAACTCTCTATATCTGCCCAGATTCCACTGTTGTTATCATGATCTTGGGGAACCATATTTGCCAAGCTAAAGCACTCTTCATTGCTTTGCATTTCATCAAAGTCTCCGCTGGGGCTCATGTGACCTCTGTCATAGCCTGAATGTGCATAATCTGTGAGTTCGGCTCTCTCATCAAGTCGAAGATGAGCATCTTCATGAAAGTCATCTCCACGTTTAGCTTTTTTTGTAAGCATATCTCTTGTAAGGTGTTCCGCACTCCAAAGAGGGGTTTTGGTAAGTCCAGAGTGCATAATCGCAAATTGTTCATAACAAATTTCTGTTGTTTTTGGTAAAAGTTTAGTGTTAATGATATCTGGAGCAGTATTTCCATAGTAGATACCGCCACATGATGTTGGCGCTGCAGATAAAGAGAGGGCAGTTAAAAATAAAAGAATTAAAAAAAGAAGCTTTTTCAAAAGTTTTCCTAAGCTAAAGTAATATTGCAATGATACATTATGCTTCTTAAAGTTCAAACAAAGTGGATGGAAAATTTTGAGTAGTCCCAGCGACCTCAAAAGAGGTCTAAGGCATTTAAAAGAGGTTTTAGTTTAAAAAATCCCTGAAACAGAGTGTGCCAAGGCTGACTCTAAGGCAGGTTGAGCTTCTTCGAATTTTAAATTCATTTTGTTTGCAGTACTAACAATTCTTGTTCTGTACGTTTTCCACTCTACCTTTCCACCTTTAATATGCTGCTTAATCTGAGTAGAAGTTCCTTGTTTTAGGTTTGCTTGTTGCGTTTGCGTTACCACTTCACCTTTTAAAGGTCTTTCACGAATTTGTAAGTCAGTTACCATCACATAAAGAACATCCTCTACTAACGCATCGCCAATAAAGCCTGCAGTTGCTCCAGCTAGCCCTAATGCAAGACCAGTATTACTACTCCCTGTCAGTGCGTAACCAGCAGTAGCTCCTATGGCAGCTCCAGCTATTCCCCCACCAAATCCTGATCCAAGTAAACCTTGAGTTTCTCTAAGATCTGATTTTCCAATTTTGAGTATATTCCCTTGGAGCATGTAGGTTGCTTTATTCGGATTTTGAGTTATTGTATAGCCTCTAGCGATAAAAGCACTTTTAACCTGTTCTGCGATATTGATATCTTTATCCGAGGTATTTCTTATATCGATATATACTATTTTTTGTTCCGGTGCTACAGGCTCAAGAAAAACAGTCTCTGACATCTTCGTTTGGACATCTAAATCTTTTTTCTTTATTGCAGTATTCATCGCACTACAACCACTCATAAGTAGTATTGAAGCAAGTACAGCACTTGTTAGAAACATATTTCTCAATCGTTGTTGAATTTTCATTCTATTCCTTTGTGTTTTGTTTAGTGATTGTATACATTTAATATTAATTTATTAAGAGTGTTCTAAGTAAAGGATAAAAAAATTACAAAAAGCTACTATTTGAAACTAGTGATACATTTTGTGTTTTTTAGAATTGACGTATATAATTTAAAAGCGCCAATAGTAAAAATCTTAGAGATGTTTTTTGGAAAAGAGTATTAGACGAAGCAAGTGTAAAATATAGGACTATCTATCAAGCAAGGTACACGCTTTGTTTGATCAATTTACAAAATGGTGAAGACTTGATTTGGGTGTCAAGAATGTTAGGACATAAAAATCCGAAAATCACTTTTGAAAAATATGCAAAGTATATACCGACAATATCAATAAAAGGGATTATATTTGACAAATTAGCTCTTAGAATTGGAACATTTTTGGCGCAGTTTTGGAATAATGTGGTTTTTAAAAGCTTTAAAATATTGTATTTTAGGGAGTTTTAACTAAGTGGTGCGGACAAGAGGACTTGAACCAAGCAATCTATGTTTTCTTACAATTCCACACAGTACAAAAACCCCTAAAATACGGCTTCTTATCTTTCTTATTAATTCCTTTTAATGTATAATGTTACCATTAGTAAATGTAACCCATTATGTAACCCATTTTAAAAGGCTCAGAATATGGCTATTAAATTAAGCGACTTTCAAAAAGCAACTTATAAAGCAAGTAGTAGAATTATTGAAGTGCCTAATCTCTATGTGAGTATTAAAGAAGATCAAGCGAAAGGTTTTAAATTTTTAGCAAGATTTTCGTATGACGGACAAATATACTCAAAAGTTTTAGGACATAGCAAAAAAGATAATTTAACTCCAAGAAGTGCAAACAAACTACTTGAAACATATAAGACGGATATTGAAGAGGGTTATACCTTATCAAATAAAATCACACTTGATAAACTATTTGAGCTCTCATTTAAAGACACCAAAGAGACAGACTGGAAAACAATCAAAGAGAGCATTTATAAGCGGTACATCAAAAAGTCATTAGGTAACAAGCCGATAGAAACGATTAAGCCGATGCACATCAACAAGATCATCAATGATATGCACAAACAGGGATTAAGCCCACGAACACAAAAGAGTGTTTTAGAAGTATTGAAGCCGATGTTTAAATATGCACTTGAAAACAAGATGATTAAAGAAGCCCCGACAAGCTACATAAATGTAAAGATACCAAGCCAAAAGAGAATAGTTACAAATGCAACAGCACTATTTAATCAAGTGTATAGGGGCATAATCTCATATTATCAAGATGAGCCTTTTTATCAAGCTCTTTTCTTGTTTGGCTTCACGGGTCGCAGAAAGAGCGAGATATTAAATCTCAAATGGGAAAACATAGACTTCACAAATAGTTATTACTGGATCGAAGACACCAAGAACGATGATAAACAAAAGTATGAACTCCCTTTGATTGTTAGAACTCCACTTGAACAGATAAAAGATGATCGAAAGGGATTAGTTTTCAAAAGCCCCGTAACTGGTGGCGAAATACAAAACACAGATAGACAGATGCGACAATTAAAAAAGCATACGGGTATCGAAAACTTATCAATGCACTACATGAGAAATATTTTAGTTTCTATGTTGGCAGAACAGCACACTGAAGCGATTGTTTTGAGCGGTATATTAGGGCATAAGGACGTTAATACTATAAATAAGTATCTTAGTATCAATCACTTCAAAAGCAGTCAAGAGGGGCTTAAAACGGTTAGCGATGTTTTAGATGTTGAGGTTGTGGAATAATGCAATATAAAAACATACAAGAGTTATATGAGGATATTTTTAAAAATGTTGAAGAATGGGATAAAAAACACCGAGAATATGAAGAGAAATTTTATTTAGATGTGGATGATGATGTAAGAAAAGAAATAATACAAGAGAGTCATTGCACATATTATTATTTTACCTTAGATATAAAAAACTTCATTCCAAAGTTATCGAAACATTTTGAAGAGCAGCTTTTAAAAGTAATAAATGAGAACAGATTAAACAAGTTAGAGAGTGATCGATATTTTTATCTTGTGTACAATTTAATTCATTATAACTTGATATTAAATAATACGTATGAAAGTAGTGAGCCGCTTAGAGATGATAAATATCTTGAAAAATTAGAAAGACAACTAACCAAAAAAACAAGTCAAGTAACAATCAAAAGCGATACGCCTCAAAATCATCTTAGATTATTTAGTGATAGAAGCATAGAGCTACTTAGTAATTTTAAGTTTATTGTCGGCACTACAAAAAGAGAAAAAAACAGAAATATAAATTTTATAATAGATGATTTAATAATGGTTGTTGTTTGTGATAACTACATTAAAGATAAATATTTTAAAGAACAAATGAGAGTTACAGAAAAAATAAAAAAGTTTATTCATACAGAAAATGAAAGACAAGCAATATACTTCAAAACAAAAAAAAGATACTTCAAAACTATAAAATAGGGTAACAAGCTACCACCTACAAACTCAATCCCATATTAAAATCACTAACGAATTCAAAGGACACCTAAGAGTGTTTCAGATATCAAGGGATATCTTCTTTTTACTTTTTAGAGGTACAAAACAGATGGAAGCATCAAATACAGTAAAAAACGATTGGTTAAATCCAAAAGAGCTAAGCAAAGAATACGGACTAAGTACAAGCACACTGGCGAAGTGGCGAATGGATAATAAAAATCTTACTTTTTCAAAAGTAGGCAAATACATCAAATATCGAAGAGCCGACATAGAAGCGTTTTTGAATAGCAATATGGTTGAGGTGGCTTAGTATGAAAAATAAGAAACTACACTTAATCAACGAGTTACTCAATGAGTTTGATACTGCACGCAGTACAAATGATATAGACAAGCTTGTAAATGACTGTAATGCGTTACAAGAAAGAATTTCTCATATAAACAGTTTATATCTCAAAGATGATATTTTTAAGTCCATACTTGATTTTATATCGCTTGAAGTGAATTTCACGATTGAAAGTGAACTTGAAAAGCTTAATGCTGATAAGGTGGCTCAAAATGGATAAGTTCCTGAAAAATCAATTATATAAATGGACATACGATAAAATAAACTCAAACCCTAAAAAGTTTGGAGGGGATTTTTCAAACTATTTGATTATGTATGAGTATTTATTAGAGTTCTATGCTGATGATAATGTATCACAGCTTGAACCTCAATTAATGAGTATATTATCGACAGTATCAAGGATTAAAAATAAGTTGCTTGAAAAAAATCCTCATTTAGATTATAGGATAAAAAACAAGCGAAAACGGGGTAAAAAACAGCCTTAAGGTTGAAAAATACACCCCTTTTTTCTCAATACATCTCGATTCCTTACAGTTCCGAGAGTAAATACACAAAACTGCTTCAAACCCTTATAGAGAGGGCTTGAAGTGTATCTACAAAAATCAGTTTAAGAAATGGTCTTCTTAATATGGAGTAAAAGAACTATGAACATCTTACAAGAAATAGAAGATTTTATCAATGAATTTAATCAGAATAATGATGAAGATTTTAGTATTGACAGCATAAGAATTGAATTTCAAAAACAGTATAAAAAAGCTAAACTTGATGAGTTGGGAAAATGGAGTAAACTACAATCAAACTCAAATATTCTGCATAAACTCAAAAAGAGATTATTTGATGATGAGATTACAAGCGTTTACCGATTAGAAAATTTTGATATCTACTACTACAACAAAAAAGACACCTCAACAAATAAAAAATATCGCAGTGCCGAGATGGTTATTTTTGGAATGAAACAATACCACCGACCACCACCACCAAGAGAAATGATTATCAAGATATTATCTATCCTAAAAAATGTTTCAAATATTGATATCTGTTTAGATATTCCACACCGCCCGAACATTAAAGAGTTGAGAAAATATTTTGATATAAAGCGTTATTACACAAAAGAGGGAATCAAAACAGATACCTACTACATAAACAACCCGTGCATCACTATGATTGAAAAAATAGTGATCTATGATAAAGGATTTAAAAACTCTTTGGGCTACACGTTGCACAGGATAGAAGCGAAGATCATCATACCAAATATAAAGATTCTGGCGTTACCACTTCACGAACTCAAAGAAGTTATAGACACAGCAAAGAAAGAAGAAATAAGAGAGTTGAAATTTAAACATAACAAGGGAATTAAATGACGAAGCAAGAAGTTATAGATAAGATAAATGAGATCATCAAGAAAGATGAGAGTTTGAAAGATGCAAAAGTTATCATCAACTTCATAGATAAAAAGAAAAAAAAGAGCTAAGTTTTACAGCATTTTAATTTATGATATTATTTCATTACAATATAACCAAATGAAAGGCTATTAAATGAGATTAACTTTAAATGATGATGAGGTACTGGAGCTAATGAAAGCAATCTCAAAAACAAATTATCCTCTTTACTCAAAGATACAAGCTCAATTCAATAAAGACACTCAACGAGATATTACTAAAAAGCAAGATGCAATCAAACAAGCAACAAAAGCAAAAGAGAGAGTTACAAGAGAAAAAATACTCAATGCTATAAACATATTACGATCAGAAGATAAACAGCTCACAGCGTACGCAATAGCCAAAGAAAGCAAGTGTAGTTACAACACAGTGAGAAAGTATCTTCAAGGGGTAACAGATGAACGATAAGCAAAAGAAATTCTTACTACTTAGAGCGGACGGGCTTAGTTTTGATAAAATCGCTCAGGAGTTGAAAGTATCCAAACCGACCTTGATACAATGGAGCAGAATATACCAAGATGATATTAGAGATTTACAGTTCCAAGATATGCAGAACTTAAAAGAGCAGTACAAGCACGATAAGCAGTCTCAATATGAAACGCTACTCAAACAGCTTCAGCAATTTAATGATGCAATAGATGAGGCAGACCTTACAAGTGCAACTATAAAAGATTTACACTTGATTAGAAATGATATCTTGATGAAGTTGGAGCAGATAGAAAAAAGAACTACTTACAAGAACACGGGCTTAGTATCAACGTGCGACATCACGGGTAAAAAAGAGAGTATCACTATTCAACTGAATGAACTATGAAACTGGAATCTATCCAACGCATAACCAAGATTGACGTTTTAAAGCCACTCAGAGGGTACAAGCCACTTACAACGATAAAAGTATCAATCCTCAATATTCCAAGCCAAAGTGAGCTTTTTTTATTGTCTGCAAATTTACTTTATCAAGCAAGATTGATTATAGATAAAGAAATAGAATCTGCGAATGGTTTATCGGTTGATCACTACATTTACAAAGCTATTGATATTATGAAAATAACAGATGATTATCAAAACAAGTTTATTGACTATAAAGAACTCAAACAGATAAAAAAAGATTTTAAACTCAATGGATTGTACGAGTAAATAGAGTGATTTTTTATGAGTTATGTAACCTAATATGTAACCCAAGATTTTAAAAGTCTTTGAAAGTGCCTAAAATAGGCTTATGAGAGTGGTGCGGACAAGAGGACTTGAACCTCCACACCTTGCGGCACCAGATCCTAAGTCTGGCGTGTCTGCCAATTTCACCATGTCCGCATGGAAGCTGGAATTGTATCCAACCTATTCTTTTTTAATTCTTAAACTGTAAAAGTTTAAGTTTTCAGTGGTGCGCCCTAGAGGATTCGAACCTCTGACCGATGCCTTAGAAGGGCATTGCTCTATCCAGCTGAGCTAAGGACGCATGCTATCGACGATTTTGGTGCGCCCGATAGGATTCGAACCTATAACCGCCGGATTCGAAGTCCGATACTCTATCCAGTTGAGCCACGAGCGCGCACTGTCTAAATATCTGTTTGTTATATAAATTTTTTATATCTAATGTTATGGGGTGGGATGCGGGGCTCGAACCCGTGACCCCCGGCACCACAAACCAGTGCTCTAACCAACTGAGCTAATCCCACCATAATTGTAATAATAAATATAAAAAAGTGGTCGGGGTGAAAGGACTCGAACCTTCGGCCCCTTGGTCCCAAACCAAGTACTCTAACCATACTGAGCTACACCCCGACCTGTTCAGCTAAACTCCGATTATTGGTCGTTGATTAGTGAGGCGAAATTATAGTTTATTTTATATCTTTTGTCAATACTCTTTTTGCATTTTTTTTCTAAAAGGGTATAATTTGGCAAAATGGGGAGGAAAATGGAATATGAAAGTAGCACGTTTTAGCCGTATCGGTTTTATTTTAGCAGCTTCTGGGAGCGCAATCGGACTTGGCAATATTTGGAAGTTTCCATATATAACAGGAAAATTTGGCGGTGGTGCTTTTGTTTTAATGTACCTTGTCACTGTTGTGCTCATTGGTCTTTCAATTATGATTGCAGAGATGCTTATAGGTTATCTTGGACGCGCTGATACTGTGACAAGTTTTGAAAAGTTGGCACCAAAAAATAAGCAATTTTGGAAATATGGCGGTTTTCAGGCTCTTGCTGGACTCTTAGTAATGATATACTATTCAGTTGTCATTGGCTGGATTTTTAACTATATTGTCACTTCGCTTAGTGGATTACCATCCTCAGTTGAAGAAGCAAAAACTGTTTTTAGTACGATGCTCCATTCTGATTTTAAAACACAGCTTTTTTATCATACTATTTCTTTTGCCCTTATCACTTTCGTTGTTGCACGTGGGATAAAAGGGGGAATTGAAAAACTCAACTTAGTGCTAATGCCTATGCTTTTTATCATTATTGGAGGGATGTTTTTATATGCTACGACTTTAGATAGCTTTCATCTTGCAGTAGAATTTATGTTCAAACCTGATTTTTCCAAGATAGATTCCACTGCTTTTGTCACAGCAGTTGGACATGCTTTTTTTACCCTATCACTTGGAATGGGCGCAATTATGACTTATTCTGCATCACTTGAAAAGGGTCAAAATCTTGTTACAAGCTCAATTATCGTAGTTATTGCCGATACGGCAATTGCGCTTTTAGCTGGACTTATGCTGTTTACATTTTTATATGAGTATGGCGGAGAACCATCATCTGGGCCTGGGCTTGTATTTATCTCTTTACCTGCTGTTTTTTATCAAATGGGCATTTTAGGCAATGTTTTTGCTGTTATGTTCTTTATATCATTGGCATTTGCGGGTCTGACTTCTGCAGTTTCTCTTGTTGAACCGATGATACAGTATTTTATAGATAGATTTTCATGGAGTCGGATAAAGGCTTCCATTATGATGGGACTTTTCTTTTATCTTGTCGGTATCGTGGCTATTCTTTCTCAGATTGATGGCTTTTCGACTTATCTTACTTGGGGAAGCAGAAACTTTTTTGACTGGGTCGATTTCTTTACTGCTGCTTATATGTTACCGATAGGTGGACTTATTATGTCTATCTTTGTAGGATATATCTTACCGAAATCACAAGTCGAGAAGGTGCTTCGTCCACAATTAGGCCGTGCTTTTGATACATGGTATTTTAGTTTGAGATATATCGCGCCTGTATCTCTTGTTATCGTAATGCTGAATCTTGTCGGAGTTATCGGATGAATATTAAAGAAGAGTGTTTAGAAATTTTAAAAGAGAAGGGTATAAACCCTATCTCTGCGATTGATTTCGATGTCAATGGTGAGCTTCATTCACTTTCATTTGAGTGGATTATCGATACATATACACAAGCTTCACCAGAATCAAGACTTGTATTTTTGAGCGCTTTAAAAAAGGCTGTTGCTGTTGATAATATGGGAATTGAGAAATTTTTTGAAGGGATGGGAAAGCTACTGCTTATGACCCATCTCTCAAAGAAGTTAGAAGTTTAGAACTGGATTAGTCCATCAATTGGTGAAGATGCTGTTGCATATGGACGTTTTGGGATGCGTCCAGAGAGATAACTCATGCGCCCCGCAATCACTGCATGTTTCATAGCTTCAGCCATAATCATCGGGTCTTTCGCTTGAGCTATGGCAGTATTTGTTAAAACTCCATCAGCTCCAAGTTCCATCGCATAAGCCGCGTCACTTGCACAACCAATCCCTGCATCGACAATCACAGGCACTCTGATTGCATCGCGGATAAACACGATGTTGTAAGGATTCTGAATTCCTAAACCACTTCCAATAGGCGCCGCCAAAGGCATCACAGCTGCTGCTCCTGCGTCTTCAAGACGTTTTGCCATGATCGGGTCATCTGACGTGTAAGCCATGATGGTGAAGCCCTCACGAGCAAGTATTTCACAAGCTTTGATAGTTTCTATCACATCAGGATAAAGTGTTTTTTGCGTATCGCCGATCACTTCGAGTTTGATAAGATCAATCCCTGTCGCTTCACGAGTCAAACGAAATGTAGTTATCGCTTCCTCCGCAGTCGTACATCCCGCAGAGTTTGGCAAAAACTTGACATTTGTACCTCTAAAAGTATCACGAAGATTCTCTTTTGCTGGATCAGTGATGTTTAAACGACGTACCGCAACGGTGATGAGTTCGCTTCCTGAAGCCAAAGTCGCTATTTTTGTCGTTTCAAAATCTACATATTTTCCACTTCCGACGATTAAGCGGCTATCCAATTCATATTTTCCGATCTTTAATTTATGCATAATTGTTTATTCCTTCATTTTGATATATCGTAGTTTATAACATAAGCTATCTTATAATTTATATAAAATTTTTGTAATAGTCTTTGGAAGCAGTTCGTATTCAAGCTCTTTGATCTTACATGTAAAGCTTTCCAATGTTTCATCTTCACTTTTTAAAAAACTTTTTTGGCTTATCACTTCACCGCCATCGAGTTCTTCACTCACCCAGTGGACGCTGATTCCACCCATCTTATCGCTACTCGCAAAGGATTCTTCTATCGCGTTTGCGCCTTTATGTTTTGGTAAGAGTGCAGGATGAAGGTTGATCGCTTTGATATTTTGAGTAAAGATAGGCGTGAGTATTCTCATAAATCCAGCAAGCACGACGAGATCTGGTTCATAGCTTTGTATGAGTTTGACGAGTTCTGTGTCATACGCTTCACGCGAGGAAAAGCTCGTATGTTCTAAAACTTCACTCTTTACAGCTTGTGGGCTCTTTGCATCTAAGCCATTTAAACCTTTTGCATCGGCTTTATTTGTGATGGCACAGACCACTTCGCATACATTTGGATGTAATTTGTCTATGATATTGTGGAGATTTTTACCCTCTCCGCTAAAAAGTATTACGATTTTTTTCAAAGATTTTTTATTCCATTTATTAAGTCATTTGGGATGAGTGAAAAGTTTGCGCCCTTAAATTCAAGAGCGAGTTTTGTATGGGCTAAAGAACCCGTGATAGCGGCGTCAAGTGGGGCATAACCTTGTGCTAAAAGCGAAGCGATAAGACCGCCAAGTACATCTCCGCTGCCACCTTTTGCAAGTACATTTGTTCCATGAGGATTGACAAAGAGTTCATCATTTTTTGCGATGAGAACGTTTGCACCTTTTAAGACTAAGACAATATTTTTGTATTTTTGTGCAAAAAGTTCTGCGTACTTAAAGCGATTATTTTGAAGTTCATCGACAGAGATATCTGCAATACCGCTTACATGTAAGAGCTGTGAGAACTCTTTTGGATGAGGCGTGAGCACGATATTTTCACGTTTTAAAAGCTCTGTGATTAATGGATGATAGAAAATATCTGCATCAAGTAGAAGCGGCAGATCATTGTCTAAAAATAGATGCAGTTCATTTTGGCTAAATTCCACGCCAAGCCCCATTCCAAGAGCGATAGCAGTGGCGTTGTTTGGAAGCTGATGAGAGAGCATTAGTTCTGTTGGAATCATAGGATTTTCATTACTTAAAAGTGTGACTAAAGCTGTTCCAAAACGAAGCGCCGCTGAGGCACATAAAACGCTCGCCCCAAGTTTTTCACCACTTACAATAGCCAAATGACCAAAACTGCCTTTATGGGAGTTTTGAACCCTTCGAAAAGGAAGGCGCATATCTTCAAGATCCAAAAGCTTTGTTTTTGAAGATGTTTCATAAACTTCCCGACTAACGCCTAAGTCTAAAACTTTGATAATTCCCACTATATCTTTAGCGCAATCAGTAAAAAGAGATCTTTTAAGCGCGCCCATCGTCAAGGTATAATCAGCAACAAAGGAATCTTCTTCACATTTTCTATTTAGATGTAAGCCTGTTGGAATATCGCAAGCTATTTTTACACCGCTAAGCTGATTTAAAAGGCTTACATGTAAGGCAGTTTCTGGCTCAAGTGTACGACTAAGTCCGCTTCCAAAAAGAGCATCTATCATGATATCACACTCATGTATCTCTTCTACAACCAAAGGGGATTTTGCATGTAAGCGTTTTATACGTTCATATTGGAGTTTTGCCATTGGTGAAGTCGGAGTTTTAAAAAGATGCAGCTTCACATCAAAATCTTTGTGAAGCAAGCGAGCGAGAGCGATCCCATCAGCTCCATTGTTTCCAGAGCCACAGCTGATAAAAATAGTTTTCGATTGTGAAAAGTTTTGTTTGATAAAGTCAGCCATTCCATCGGCTGCATGTTCCATTAAAATATCTTCGCTAAGAAGCAGTTCATTATAGCAACGCTGGTCTAAACTAGCAACTTCCTCGAAAATATTTTGCATGACTATTCTTCTAAAAGATATTCGTCTATCGACACCATACTAGTTTTGATGTCATTGAAAAGAAGTGTTCTATTGGCAGTTCTTTGCTGAAACAGGAAATGATTTTTTTGTAATGTTTTTAAAACGGCTGTATTGTAATAATCAAGATTTGAACATTTTCCTACAAACAAAAATGTGAAAAGAAGCTTGAGTTGTGCATTTTCAAAAGTTGTATGAGGTTGCGTTAAAAATGTAATTCCATATTTTTTTAGATTGAAAAGGCTGAGCATATAGAGTAAGAAGTCTTCAAATCGTGTGTAAAAACCGTTGAGATTTGCAATGTCGTGGAAAAAATAGTAGTAATTATCAAGCAGATCTGGCATTTGAAGTGTTTGCGTTAGCTTACTTTTGATATCTTTTTTTGTAGCAAAAAAGTTTGGATTGACAGCCATATAAATATGTTTTTTTTGTGCTACGAGTAATTGAAGCTCATGCATAAATACTTCTGTTTCATCATACTGAATATAGTGAAAATGCTCATCTTTATATCTGAGTTCAACTTCCTCTTGATGAGAGTTTGAAAAGTCAAGATAGAGTGTCGGGACATCGTTATCTATGACAAAATTTCTGATTCTACAAGCCAAATTCGTTTTTCCAGAGCCCTCTTCACCCAAAATAAGTGTATTGGTTGTGAGTATTCTCGGCTTTAATCTTAGTGAATCTATACTGTTTTCATATGTTCCTATTAAATCTCTCATAAGGTTTCTCCACAAATTTTATTTATTGGTGCATTATACCAAATGCAGATAAAAAAGGTATAATCACATTATGAATTATAAAGAGATTGCACAACAAACTTTAGAGATCGAAGCTGCAACATTGCTCGATGCGGCAAAGAATATAGACGGCGAGTTCGACAAAGCTGTTGAAACTATTTTGGCATGTCGAGGCAAACTTGTAGTCACTGGTGTCGGTAAATCTGGACTCATTGGCGCAAAAATGGCTGCAACTTTTGCTTCTACGGGAACACCGAGCTTCTTTTTACATCCCACAGAAGCACTGCACGGTGATCTTGGAATGATAGGCAAAGATGATGTCGTCATTGCCATCAGTTACAGTGGAGAGAGTGAAGAACTAGGCGCGATTTTACCGCATGTAAAACGTTTCAATGTGCCCCTTATTGGTATGACAAAAAATCCCCTTTCAACGCTTGGTAGATATAGCGATTTGCTTATTCCTGTGATCGTTGCAAAGGAAGCTTGCCCTTTGGATATCGCACCAACGAGTTCTACTACTTTAACACTTGCCCTTGGTGACGCACTTGCTGTATGTCTTATGAGAGCGAGAAATTTTCAAAAAAGTGATTTTGCTTCTTTTCATCCAGGTGGTGCACTTGGTAAAAAACTGTTTGTCAAAGTGGGTGATCTTATGCAAAAAGAAAACCTCCCTTTTGCAAGCATTGATACACCCATCAAAGAGGCTATCGTAAAAATTAGCGAGGGACGTCTTGGAACAGTCTTGCTTGTGGATGATACCCAAAAATTGATTGGTATTTTGAGTGATGGCGATGTTCGCCGTGCACTTATGAGAGATGATTTTTCTCTTGAAGCACCCGTTGGCAAATACGCTACCTTACATCCTTTTGTGATTGATGACAAAGCGATATTGGCAAGCGATGCTTTAGGAATGATAGAAGAGAGAAAAATTCAGCTAGCAGTTGTCACAGACAAAGCGGCAAAAGTAGAGGGTGTATTGCATATACATACTCTCGTAGAAAAGGGTATATCTTGATGAGATTAAACAAATTTATAGCGCACTATTCGAGCTATTCTAGACGTGAAGCAGACAAAGCAATAGAAGCTGGCTATGTAAAAGTTGATGGAGAAGTAGAGATCAATCCTGCAACTTCTGTGGATGAAAAATATTCAAAAGTAAGTATTAGCGGAAAAAAAGTGATGCCAACTGAGCAATACACAGTTATCGCATACAACAAAGAAAAGGGTGAACTCGTCACAAAAACTGATCCAAAGGGAAGAAAAACGATTTATGACACGCTTCCAAGCAAATATAAACATTATATTCCAATAGGCAGACTTGATTATGCGACTGAGGGCTTACTTTTGATGACTGATGCATCTCGCGTTGCGACGGCTCTTATGACATCAAGTATGGAGCGTGTTTATCGTGTAAAAGTAAAAGGTGAGATCACAGAAGCGATTGAAACTGCTATGAAAAATGGCCTTGAACTTGAAGATGCTTCTCTTGGTGCACATGAACTCAGCGACATAGGTTCGATGAATTTTGCACCATTTTATGCGTATAAAATCATCAAAAATTCACCAATGTACTCGATACTCAAAATCGCTATCGGTGAGGGGCAAAACCGTGAAGTAAGACGCTTCTTTGGTCACTTTGATAGAGAAGTCGTAGATCTTAAACGTTTAAGTTTTGGCGGTATTGAGCTGAATAATCTTCCAAATGGAAAAGTAAGATTTTTAACAAGAAGCGAGTATGGACATCTTTATGAGTTCATGAAACATCATGAAAGAGAAGAAAAAGAGAAAGCACCAAAGACTGGGAGTAAGCCTCCAAAGTTCGATAAAAAAGAATCAAAAAGTGATGAAAGAGAACCAAAAGCCTATGCAAAACCCCATAAAACTGCGGGCAAAGAGCATAAAAGTTATATCAAAGAGTTGAAAAATAAAGACTCAAAAAGCAAAGAAACAAATAAAAAAGACAAATACGGCAAAAAAGAGCTAAAAAATCCGAAAAAAGGAGCTAGAAAATGATTAAAATGAAATTTCCGACAAGTCACAAAACACAACTCATGGATATAAGTAAAGAGGTAAATGAGGAAGTCATAAAATCAGGGGTAAAAGATGGAATTTGTATTGTTTTTACTCCACATACAACTTCAAGTGTTTTTATGTTTGAAAATCAAGATCCTGCACTTCGTCGTGACCTTCTAAATGGACTTAGCCGTGTTGCTCCGAGTGATGTGCAATACCAACATACGGGAAAAAATGCCGCAGCGCATCTCAAAAGCTCACGTATGGGGAACTCTGTTACTATCCCTGTTGTAAATGCAAAACTCACACTTGGAAAATGGCAAGGTGTATTTTTTGGAGAATTTGACGGTCCACGTCAAGAACGTGAAGTTTACATCAAAATCATCGCTGGGTAATGGATTTTACTCATCTTCTAAGACCCAAAAGTTTTGATGAAATTATCGGACAGTCTCACTTAGTTTCAAAAGATGCTTCGCTTCGCCGTTTATGTGAAAATGGTGCTTTGGGACACAGTTTCTTTTATGGAACTCCCGGAAGCGGAAAAACTTCTCTTGCTCGCGTCATTGCAACTGTGATGCAACTCCCTTTTTACGAATTTAATGCTACCTCTTTAAAAGTTGAACAACTCAGAAAAATATTTGACCAGTATGAAAATGCACTGCAACGCCCACTCATTTTTATAGATGAGGTGCATCGACTTGCTAAAAATCAGCAAGAAGTTCTTTTGCCTGTTATGGAAAAAAACTCTATTTTACTTATCGGCGCTTCTACTGAAAATCCTTTCTTTTCACTCACTTCAGCTATGCGTTCACGCTCTATGCTCTTTGAACTAAAGAGAATATCTAAAGATGAAATGAATACTCTTTTAGATAAATCTCTTTCTCTTGCAAAGCTTACATGTAAGGATGATGCCAAAGAGTATTTGATAGTAAGTTCAAACGGTGATGCGCGTGCAATGCTCAAGCTTTTGGAGTTTGCTTCAGCTCTTCATAGTGAGATAACACTAGAACTTTTAAAATCCCTCCGTCCTACAGCTCAAAATGATGGAAGCAGTGATGCGACAGTGCATTATGATCTTATCAGCGCACTTATCAAATCTATTCGTGGAAGTGACGCCGACGCGGCTATCTATTATTTAGCTCGTCTCATAAAAGCAGGAGAATCGGCTGATTTTATCGCGCGGCGTTTAGTTATTTTAGCAAGTGAAGATGTGGGAAATGCAAACCCTCAAGCACTTACTCTCACAACTTCGGCGATGAGTTCAGTAGCAAAGATCGGTTATCCTGAGGCACGTATTATTCTGGCTCAAGCAGTTGTGTATCTTTGTGCTTCTCCCAAATCGAACAGCGCATATCTTGCGATAAACAGTGCTCTGCAGGCGGTAGAAGATGGTGTACTTTTAGAGATACCAAAAAATATACAGCAGAATAATAAAGGGTATTTATATCCGCATGATTTTGGCGGTTATGTAAAACAAAAATATTTAAGTAAAGAGTTGAAGTTTGTAGAGTTAAAAGATAGTGGTTATGAAAAGAAGATGAAAGAGTGGATGGAACTCATAAAAAGTTAAAAACTTTTTATGAGTTTATAAACTTATAACGCTGCTTTAGCAGATACTACAACTGCGCTAAACGCTGCTGCATCATTCATAGCCATATCAGCAAGAATTTTACGGTCAAGTTCGATACCAGATTTGTGTAAACCATTGATGAAAGTTGAATAGTTGATGTCATTTAAACGACATGCTGCATTGATACGAACGATCCATAAACGACGGAATTCGCGCTTGTTTTGTTTACGGTCACGGAAACCATAGTACAATGAACGTTCTACTTGCTCTTTTGCTTTACGGTAGTGTTTACGACGACCACTGTAGAAACCTTTTGCAAGTTTTAATATCTTTTTGTGACGTGCTCTACGCACCGTACCAGTTTTTACTCTTGGCATATTATTTTCCTTTTCTTTACCCAATCAGCTAAGTCGCGATAGGTGCCACACTTCGTTGGTGGACTTGCCCACATTTTATAATGGAGATTTGAGATGGCTTAAAATTAAGCGATCATTGCCTTAATATTTTTTTCGTCAACTTTTGCCACCACTTTTGGTGAATTTTGTTTACGACGAGTACCTGCATCTTGTTTTGTCAAGATATGGCTTCTAAACGCTGTTCCACGTTTAACAGTTCCATTTTTCTTGAATTTAAAACGCTTGACAGCGCCTTTTACCGATTTCATCTTTGGCATCTGGCTCTCCTTTTGTAAAATTCTAAAGCTATCATCAAGACAGACTTTAAGGGCGAAAGTATATCGAAAAAAAGTCAATTTGCAAAGAGGCTTTACCATATTTTTATAAAGAAGGGTGTAAAATAACCGAAAATAACTAGAATAAGAGATTCAATGGAAAATATCAATATTATGGAAATAGCCACTAAAAAAGTCTTGACAATAAGAGATGATGAAAGTGTTGCTCAAGCTATAGATAAAATGTATGCACATAACCATAGAGATATTGTTGTCATATCTGAGGGACACAAAAAATTTGGATTATTAAGTGCTGTGGATCTGATAAAACTGAAAAAAGAAAACTTTGACTTTGACACGAAAATATCTTCGATCTTATATCATAATATTGAAATGTTATCACCCAACAATAGCTTAAAAGATGGTTTTAATGCCGTGAAAAATTCAAACTCTCCTATTTGTATTGTAGATGAAAACGGTGTTCTTGTCGGGTTTGTGACATATTATGATCTTATCTCGGCGATTGATCCCTCTGTTATGATCGAACGCAGGATGATAGGAGAACTTTTTATAGGAACACAGCTCAAAAAACTTCCTCAAGAAAGCCCTCTAAATCAAGTGATTTATCAACTTGATAATACGATTTATGATTGCGTCATTTTGACAGATGAGCAATTTGTACCAGTGGGCATCATAACCACAAAAGATGTGATTCGATTGTTTAAAGAGAATGTAAATTTGGATGAACAAGCCAAAAATTATATGATCTCTCCTCTTATAACGGTTTCTTATGATATTTCTATCAAAAAAGCGCTTGTAGTCACGAATGAAAAACATTTTAAACGTTTAATTGTTACAGATCATAATGGCGAAATTATCGGACAGGTTACAAGAGAAGAGCTATTATCAAAAGTACTCTCCCGTTGGGCAGAGCTTATGAAGCAAGATAAAAATGACCTTGAAGAAGTCAATCGATTGTTAGTGAAAAAAACTTCTGATTATGAGATGATTCTTGTTGTCGATCAGCTCACAAGAATCTATAATAGAGGAAAGTTTGAACATGAACTTTTCAAAGAGATCGAACGGATCAAACGTTATAACTCAGAGTCTTTTTCACTTGTCTTCCTTGATATTGATAACTTTAAAAATGTGAATGATACGCATGGACATCTTGTAGGCGATCATGTTCTAGTAACAGTTGCTCAAATGTTTAAAGGACTGCTCCGCACAACAGATATCATTGCTAGATGGGGCGGTGAAGAGTTTGTTGTCATTATGTATAACACAGATTTAGATCATGCACTTTTAGGCGCTGAAAAACTTCGTAGAGCAATTGAAGATAAGCATATTCGAGATGTAGGATATATCACATGTAGTTTTGGAGTTACAGAATATATAAAAGGGGACAGTCTCCAATCGATAGTATTACGAGCTGATAGCCTGATGTATGAAGCTAAAAAACAAGGCAAGAACAGGGTAGTCACATCATAATTAGATCTAGCACCTTGACGAAAAATAGATTAGGTTTAAAAAAAGATTGCAGATGAATTTAGAAAAAATAGAAAATAGAGTTTCATCACTTTCACCTTACGTGAAAAATATTAAGGTTGTTTTGCGCGATAACTCTCCCTATGCGATTATCTACCCGGATTTTGAAGCTCTCAAAGAGGCTAAAGTCATTAATATAGAAAGTGAGATTCGCTGGTACGCGGTAGAACTTTATAATTTAGAAGTCGATGATGCCCATAAGATATGCGGTTATGAAATTATAAGTGATCCCTTAGTTACCGAAGATGAGCCTAATAATGAAGTTTATAAAGTCTTAAAATCATATATCTCCACTGTAACCAAAGAGGCAATCCTTCCCTCCTCCCATTTGGAACTCGACCTTGGATTTGATTCACTTGATTATGTGGAGCTGTTTATCTTTATAGAGAAAAGTTTTGGCGTAGAGATAGATGAAGCAAGATTTTCAAAGATTATGAAAATGCATTTGCTCTATGAATATATACAAGAGCATCAGACACACATTGATCTAAAAACAGTTCAGTGGGACGAAGTTTTACGAGAAAATATTTCAGAGAAATTGATATATTCGCCAGTTGTGATGTTCTTGTTTAAAGTGCTGCTTTTTCCTTTATTTAAACTTCTTTTTCGTATGGAAGTATTGGGTCGGGAAAATCTTCTCTCATCAACTTGTATTATAGCTCCTAACCATCAGAGTATGTTGGATGGTTTTTTGATAGAGTCCAGCCTGCCTTATGCCATTGTAAAAAATAGTTTTTTTCTTGCATATAAGCAGGTATTTGGAACGTCTTTGCTAAAGCCGATTGCTAAAAATGGACAAAATATTCTGATCGATGCAGATCAAAATCTCAAACATACGATGCAGTATTCTGCCTTACCCTTAAAAGAAGGGAAGAATCTTGTCATCTTTCCGGAGGGTGCAAGAAGCAGAGACAGAGAACTTCTAGAATTTCGACCCTTTTTCGCGATGCTGGCAAAAACTTTCAATGTACCGATCGTACCCGTTGTAATAGATGGAAGTTTTGAAGCACTTGGGTCTGGAAAGGTTATTCCAAGTCTTAAAAAAGTGAGAGTAACATACCTCAAACCGATCTATCCCGAAAGTATGACAGAGGAGCAGATCACCGCTAAAGTCAAAGAGGCAATAGCCAGTGAGATGCAAAGAAATCCTGTTTATTCAAAAGCCCTTTGAACATTATTGGCCACTTTTTTTGCATCTACGAAAAAGAGCAACTGATGCGATAGCAAGACAGGAATTTTTATTCAATCTATTATCCATAAAAAATGATACAATAATTTATGAATTTTGCAGAACTCTTTAATCGTACCGGTCTTATAGCTGCTCATCGCGGTGCTCGCTCTATTGCTCCTGAAAATACTCTCCGTGCACTTAGTGCCAGTGTAGGAGAGTGTGATTTTATAGAGATCGATGTACAGTTAAGCAGCGACGGCGTTGTCATCGTTATGCATGACGATACTTTAGAGAGAACAACAAATGTCTGCGAGATGGAGAACTATAAAAACCGTGAACCTTATAACGTTTCTGATTTTACATTGAAAGAGCTTCTTGCCCTCGATTATGGCAGTTGGTTTGATGGAAAATTTGAACCCTTGCTTACTCTTACTGAAGCACTGCGATTTGTAAAAGAAAACATGATGTTTTTGAACATAGAGATCAAGGATATGAACCATTTTTTCAGTGATGAAAAAGTAGTTTCCTCGGTACTTCAAGAAGTGAAAGATCTACACGCACAAGAGCTGGTGATGTTCTCTTCATTTCGACATGAATATCTCCCTTTATGCAAAGAAAAGTTGCCGGATATTCCCACCGCAGCTTTAATCGAAAATCTTCATCCTGATGATCTTATACCCTATTTAATAGCCTTACATGTAAACGCATATCATATGAATGATGAGCTTGCAGATAAAGAGACAGTACAGCAACTCCGCGATGAAGGTTTTTTTGTAAGCGTATACACTATAAATGATCCGCTTCGTGCAAAAGAGCTATTTGCCATGGGTGTAAATGGGATCTTTACAGATATCCTTTCTTTATATTGATTGCTTTTTTGTAAATGCTCTCTAAATTATTTTGGCAGATATAGTGAATATTAATATAAATTTTACTACTATTAAAAGAAAAAATGGGGAAGAGATATGGAATTAAAGATTACAGATGGTGAGTTAGGAGTACGTCCTCCCGTTACAAAGCCGCATCCTGGATTTTTCGCTCAAGTGGGTGAAGAGAGATTTAGAAAGCTCGTGGATGACCATTACGAAATGATCCGTAACAGCGATATCGCATTTTTATTTCCTATATTTGATGAAGAAGAGTTTGAACAAGCAAAGAAAAATGCGTGTGATTTTTTCATTCAGATCTGTGGAGGACATCCATATTTTGCTGAAAATCGCGGTGAACCTAGAATGGTTGGTCGTCATGCGCCGTTTCGTATCGATGAAAAAGCGAGAAGAAGATGGTTGGAGTTTTATGCAGAACTTTTGCCGCCACTTGAAAAAGAGGGTGTTAGTCCTGAATATATTCAATCTTTTTGGGATTATATTGATATTTTTTCTACATGGATGATTAATACAAAATAGTCTGAAAATCGCTTACATGTAGTCTTACATGTAAGCTTTTAAAACTTTATAAAACTTCTCTTTCTCTTGTGAAATATCGCACATTGTGTGTAGCCAATTTCTCGCGCTAGCTCTACAACTCTTGTGTCAAAAAGTCCCACTTGTTCAGGCTTATGAGCATCTGAGCCAAAAGTGATAGGAATTTCCAAAGAAAAGGCTAGTTCAAGCAACTCTTTTGATGGATAAGTCTCTTCGATGGGTTTTCGCAAACCTGACATATTGATTTCTAAAACCATATCTGCATTTTTGATCGCTTGTAGTGCGCTTAGCGCAATAAGTTTGATATCACGTTTAGGCATAAATTTAAAAACTTTTATCAGATCAAGATGTCCTGCAATATCAAAGTTTTTGGAGTTTGCCATGGCTTCGATTGCAGAAAAATATTTTTGCCAAATCTCATCAATATCTTCGTGCTCATATCTGCCGATAAACTCAGGATTATCAAATCCCCATTCGTCAATAAAGTGTACAGAGCCAATGAGATAATCCACGTCTGCGTTTAAAACTCTTTCGTCCATATGATTTTTAAGATAATCTACTTCATATCCGAGTAAAACATCTATTTTGTCTTGATATTTTATTTTTGCATCTTTTACCATTGTTTCATACTGTAGCATCTCTTCAAAACTCATGCGGTACTTCGTATCAAAATCCATAGGTGCATGATCAGAAAATCCAAAGTACTTGATTCCCTTTTTGATCGCGGCTTCTACGTATTCCTCTACTGTTCCCTCTGCATGATTGCAAAGTGGTGTATGGTTATGTAAATCTACTAACATTTTCTAAATTCTCTTTTTTTTAAAGTTTATCTTGCTATTATAGTACAAATAAGTTTTGGAGCTGTTATATGACACAAGAAGAGTTAGATGCTTTAATGAATGAGGATTTTGACGCTGTTGAAGATGAAGTTGCAGAGTTTGACAATCTTGAAGATGAAGAACCAACACTAGAAGTTGTAAAGGAGATCAACGGACAAGCAGCAGAATCCACTTATAGAGCAAGTAGCTCAGGAAGCTGGCCTCCCCCTCCACCTGATGATGACCATAAGATTGTACATCAGCTTGATGACGTGACAAAAGAGAGCGAAGAAAAAGCGTCTGAAATTTTTGATATCATCGATAAAATTGGTAACGAGTTGATGGAAAAAGAGGATGCTGTAAACTTTTGTCTTGAAACTTTTGAGAACAATGTAAAACTTTTTACGAATTTAGGTGAAAAATTTCCTCATGTTCAAAGTTTCCAAAGTGCAAAACAGCAAAACGAAGAAGCACAGGAAAAGATCCAAGAGGTCTTGGAAGTGCTACAAAATAGTGGCAATGATTTGATGAGTGTGATGGAAATTATGCAGTATCAAGATATTCACCGTCAAAAAATAGAGCGTGTTATCAATGTTATGCGCGCACTTTCAAACTATATGAATGAACTTTTTGCCGGAAAAATAGATGATGAAAAGCGTGTAAGTTCAGCTGTACATATTCATGGTGATGAATCTACAGAAGATGTAGTCAATGCAGATGATATAGAAGCACTTCTTGCACAATTTGGCACAAACGGATAGAATTCGCAAAAATTAAATGCTTACATGATAAGTGTTGAAAAATAGAGAAGATATGCAAAAAAAAGTAGAATTACTCTCCCCAGCAGGGAACTTAGAAAAACTCCGTATAGCTGTCGATTTTGGTGCCGATGCCGTTTATGGCGGTGTGAGTCACTTTTCACTTCGAATACGTTCTGGCAAAGAGTTTACCTTTGAAGAATTTAAAGAGGGAATCGACTATGCCCATTCAAAAGGCAAGAAAGTTTATGCGACTATAAACGGTTTTCCATTTAACTCTCAGCTCTCGTTGCTCAAAAAACATATTTTAAATATGGCAGCACTTGGACCAGATGCTATCATTGTTGCAACTCCGGGGGTTTTAAAACTTTGTCATGAACTTGCTCCTCAGATTCCTTTGCATCTTTCAACTCAGGCAAATGTTCTTAATGTTCTTGATGCAAAAGTTTACTATGATATGGGAGCACGTCGTATTATCGCCGCTCGTGAGATCTCTTTAAAAGATCTTTGTGAGATAAAAAAAGAGCTTCCAGATTTGGAAGTGGAAGTTTTTGTGCATGGTTCTATGTGTTTTGCCTACAGTGGCAGGTGTCTTATCTCTACACTTCAAAGCGGGCGTGTTCCAAATCGTGGAAGCTGTGCGAATGACTGCCGTTTTCCTTATGAACTTTACGCCGCAAATCCTGAAACGGGAACACTTTTTAGACTTGAAGAAGATCCAGGGATCGGGACTTATATCATGAACTCAAAAGATCTCAATCTCGCTTCTCATATCAAAGAGATTTTAGATTCTGGCTGTGTTGATTCACTCAAAATCGAAGGACGCACGAAGACATCTTATTATGCCGCAACTACGGCACGAGCTTATAGAATGGCGATTGAAGATTATTATGCAGATTGTTATGAGCCGAGTAAATATCAGTATGAATTAGAGTCTCTTCAAAATCGTGGATATACAGATGCTTATCTTGTAAGCCGTCCTTTTGAAAAACATGACGGACAGAGTTTAGATTTTACAATGCAACTCGGTACGCATCAGGTCAATGCCATGGCAACAGAAGAGGGAACACACTTTTTGTGTAAGTACAAAACTTTGCCAAATGAAGAGCTTGAGATCGTTGCTCCACTTGATGCGGATATAAAAGAAGTAAACAATGAAATAGGTACAATCTACCAAAGAGATGGAAAATGGTATATGAGTCTCAAAAAGCTTGTTGCAGAAAATAAAAAGATCTGGGAAGAGGTCCATAGCGGAAATCTTAATCCGATAGAACTTCCAGCTAAAATGCCCTCATATACATTTTTTAGAATACCAGCAACGCAAGAGATGGGCACAAACCCAAAAATTTAACTTTAAAAAAAAGGAAAACAGTATGAAATTTGTTTCGATAATAATTGGTAGTAAAAGTGACTTTGATGTCATGAAGTCGTGTGCAGACACACTTGAAGCGTTTGGTGTAAGTTATGAACTTATCATCTCTTCAGCTCACCGTTCTCCTGAACGTACAGCGGAATATGTTGCAAATGCAGAAAAAAAAGGTGCGCAAGTATTTATCGCAGCGGCTGGTATGGCAGCACACTTAGCGGGTGTTTTAGCTTCTAAAACTGTTAAACCAATTATCGGTGTCCCAATGAGCGCCTCTGCACTCAGCGGAATCGACGCACTTCTCTCAACTGTTCAGATGCCAGCTGGAATGCCAGTTGCTACAGTAGCAATAGGTAAAGCTGGTGCTATCAACTCGGCATACTTGGCGATGCAGATTTTGGCTCTTGAAAACGAAGATCTTCGTGTCAAACTCAAAGAAGATCGTATAGCAAAAGCGAAAAATGTTGAGATGGATTCTATGGAGATAGAAACGATACTCTAAGGAGTAAAAGGATTGTTATGAATTTAAACTGGATGAATATTGAAGAGTATGCTGATTTGACGGGACTAGAGCTCTCAGCTATTGAAAATCTGATAGAAAGAGGTAAGCTTATCAGTATGATCGAAAGTGGGATAACCTATATTGACCCCTCCAAAGGTACAAGTTCGATAGTTCCCGCGCATCTTCAAAATATCTCCAAATCAGCTCATCAAGATATGATCGTTCCTGCACAATTCGTCGAAAAGACGATAGGCACGATCATCAATCTTCATGAAAAAGTCCTTGATGCTAAAGATGAGACCATCGTTTCTATAAAAAATGAAAATCTCTTTTTAAAAGAGGCTTTAGCATCTCTTCAAGAATTATATGAAGAGGATAGAAAAACCATAGCAACACTCACAACTCAGCTGAAGCTCTCAGGGCAAGAAGTAGAGTTTATGAGAAGAAAATATAAATTAATGTGGGGGAAAGTAGTCGATAACTACTCGGCGACTGACAAAGAATGAAAATAGAAGAAGCCTGTATAGGCTGTATAATAAACCAAAGTTCCAAAGTTGCCTCTGCCATCAAAGCAGATGAGGCTTTAAAAGAAAAGCTCATATCTGCTGTGACTCAAAGTTCTAAAGATTTTTCTTTTTCTCTCACACCTCCAGAAGTTGCCACAGATGTTTATGAACTCATGTCGATTCTCGCAGATAAAGCAGATCTTTACGAAGAGATCAAAAACTACTCTACACAAAATGCTCTCTCTTATATTCCTTTCTTAGAGTATAAAATTTCCAAATCTCCAGATAAACTCTTAACAGCCACAAAAGTAGCAGTTGCGGGAAATGTGATCGATCTTGCGGCAGAAGTGGAGTTTGATCTCGCAGATGAGATTGAAAAGATCTTTGAAACAGATTTTGGACATGATGATTTTGAAAAATTAAAAGAGATGTTAGCAGATGCAAAAACTCTTCTTGTCATCGGTGATAATACGGGAGAACATATCTTTGATTATCTCTTTATCCAGACCCTGCAACAGCTCTATCCCCTTCTTTATATCTCTTACATGGTCAGGGGCAATCCTATCATCAATGATGTGACGATGAAAGAAGCAAAAGAAGCAGGCTTTGATAAACTCTGTAACCTTGTAGACAGTGGCGTGAATACGCCTGGCTTTGCCTACAACCGCGCAAATGAGGAATCACAACAACTTTTTGATGAAGTGGATGTAGTCATCACAAAAGGGATGGGAAACTACGAATGTCTCTCGCCCTCTCCACGAAAAAATCTCTGTTATCTTTTAAAAGTAAAATGTAGCGTAGTCGCAAGTTCACTAGAAAGAAATATCGGCGATATCGTTTGTAAGACAGTTTAGGAGTTTTCTAAAGCATTACACTTAGCTTCTAAACTCTTACATGTAAAGCTGGTTGCGTTTGGTATAAGCCTTTTTGGTTATAATTTCGTACTTTATTACCGAGGCAGATATGATTACTTTTAGCGAGATGTTACTAAAACTACAAGAATTTTGGATGAAACAGGGTTGTAATATCGTCCAACCTTACGATATCCCTGCAGGTGCTGGAACATTTCACCCAGCTACTTTTTTACGCTCACTCGATTCTACTCCGTGGTCTGTTGCATATGTTGCACCTTCACGCCGCCCAACTGATGGACGTTACGGTGAAAATCCAAACCGTCTTGGAAGCTACTATCAGTTTCAAGCGCTTATCAAACCAAGCCCGAAAAATATCCAAGAACTTTACTTAAAAAGTTTGGAGTTTTTAGGACTAAACTTAGCAGATCACGATATCCGTTTTGTCGAAGACAACTGGGAATCTCCAACGCTTGGCGCGTGGGGACTTGGCTGGGAAGTTTGGCTCAATGGCATGGAAGTGACTCAGTTTACTTACTTTCAACAAGTCGGCGGCGTTGCATGTGATCCTGTGGCTGTTGAGATTACTTACGGAACTGAGCGTTTGGCTATGTATCTTCAAGGTGTGGATACTGTGTTTGACATCGTTTGGGGTGAGAATGAACACGGCAAGACTCTATATCGCGACATTCATAAAGAGAGCGAGATAGAGTTTAGTAAGTACAACTTTGAAGTAGCAGACACAGCGATGCTTTTTGCAGAGTTTGAATCAAAATCAGCAGAGTGCAAACGCGCCCTTGAAGCGGGACTTCCACTTCCTGCGTATGATCTTTGTATGTCTGCATCTCACACTTTTAACACCCTTGATGCAAGAAAAGCGATCAGCCAAGCTGAACGTCAAAACTATATCTTAAAAATCCGTGAACTCTCCCGTGGATGTGCTGGGCTTTATAAAGAGCAAGAGCAAGAGCGCGTGGCAAGAGTGAAAGCGTAACGCTCCTCTTTTTATGACACAAGCTCAAGACTCACTTCTCAAATGGTATGAAAAATATGGACGCCATGAGCTTCCATGGCGAAATACTGAGGATGTTTATAATATCTATGTGAGTGAGATAATGCTTCAGCAAACGCAGGTTAAGCGTGTGATGGAAGAGTATTACCCTCAGTTCTTGGCAAAATTTCCTACTCTAAAAACACTAGCAGATGTAAAAGAAGAAGAAGTCTTAGCTGCTTGGAGCGGGCTTGGTTATTATTCTCGGGCAAGAAACCTTCATGCCACTGCAAAACTTTGTCCAGACAGTTTGCCTCGCACACTTGCAGAACTCATGAAACTCCCCGGTATTGGTCGATATACGGCAAGTGCCATCTGTAGTTTTGCTTTGCATCAAAAAGTGGGAGTGGTCGATACGAACATTGCTCGTGTTATCAAACGCTTTTTTGGACATTACAAGCAAAGCAATGAGGTCATTTGGCAAAGTGCCGAAGAGTTTGTAAATCCTTTTCATCCGACTTTGCACAATCAAGCGCTGATGGATTTGGGTTCACTTATCTGTTTACCAACAAATCCGAAGTGTCAAGAGTGTCCTTTGGAGCTTAGATGTAAAGCAAAAGATGAACCGGAGTTTTATACGCAAAAGCAAAAAAAGGTTTATGAAGAGATGGAACTTTACTATGGCATTGCACGTGAAGATGATAAAATCGCTTTACAACTTTCTTGTGGCCCAATGTACAAAGGGATGTTGGAATTGCCAAGCGTGGAGCCGATAGAGGAAGATTTTATAGCGGAATTTAAACACTCCTATACAAAGTACAGACTCACCATCAAACTTTATAAATTTTATGATCCATCGGAAGAAGCGGTATGGATGGATTTTGATACTCTTGAAAATGGATATATCTCTTCATTGACAAAAAAAGCTCTTTCTCATATAAAGGAATTTCAGTCATGACTTTGATAGGACAAATAGACACAATTCTTTTTGAAGATGACGGCTTCTTTATCGCACGTTTAAAAAGCGGTGACAAGGTGAGCGGAACGTACTATGAAAGCGATGTCGCGCACTTAAAAGATGCGGCTATTACCTTAAAAGGCGAGTGGGAAGAACATAAAAAATATGGCAAGACTTTCAAATTTGAATCTCTTCGCGTCAATCAAAACGAACTCTTTTTCTTTTTAAACCGCATAGTCAAAGGGTTTACAAAAAAACTCTCCGCCGAGCTTATTGAAAAGTTTGGAGAAGAGGGACTTGTCAATATTCTCGATAATGACATCGAGCGTTTACTCGAATTTAGCGGCATCAAAGAGAAGCGTCTCAAAAAGATACAAGACTCTTGGAAAAAGTTTCGTTCTATGCGCTCTCTTGGTGAATTTTTAAGTCCTTATGATGTCTCTCCCGCACTTCTCACAACCATCGCAACAGCGATGAAAGATGTGCAAGAACCCTCAAAACGGATTAAAGACAATCCTTATGTCCTTACAAATATCAGCGGTATAGGTTTTAAACGTGCCGATGAGTTAGCCCTTAAAATGGGGATAGAAAAAGAAGCGGATAATCGCATCAGCGCGGCGATGGATTATGCGCTTTTAAATTATTGCGAACAACAGGGAAATAGCTGTGTCGAGAAAAAAGTGCTTTTTTCTTTGCTTGATGAACTTTTGGAATTTTATAATCGAAATGAACTTTATGAAGTCGCCCTCATTGAGCGAGTGAGTGAACAAAGTATCGTCATTATGAAAAATGAGCGGGTTTCCCCTGCGCGTTTGTATGATGCAGAGAAGTTTTTGTATGATGATTTTATCTCGCGTGCCAAAGCGGATTTTGGTGTTATAAAAACTGATTTGGATGATTTTTTGACAAAGAGCGATCTCAAACTTGGCGATCAACAGCGCGAAGCAGTAGAGATCATCAATAAAGGTGCGGGAATACTTTTTCTCGTCGGCTACGCTGGAACAGGAAAAAGTACCACTTCAAGAACGATCTTAAACCTCTTAAATGTAAAACACTCTGAGATCATGACCTGCGCCCTCAGCGGTATCGCATCACAGCGTATTGCCGATACTACTGGCTATCCGAGTTCTACGATTCAGTCGCTTTTGGTCAGATACGAAGATAGAGATGAGTTTCCTTTTTCTGTGCTTCTCATAGATGAAGCCTCGATGATAAACTCCTCACTTTTTGCCCGTCTTATCTCAAAAGTAAAAAAGGAATGTGTCCTTATCATCGTCGGTGATGACGCTCAGTTGCCACCTATCGGGGCTGGCAATGTGCTGAGTGATTGTCTCACGTTGTCCATTGCGCCCATCGTAAAGCTTACTCGCATCTATCGTCAAAGTGAAGATCAGGCGATCACGCTTATAGCCAACGATATCCGCCAAGCCATAGTACCGCAGTATCATCAAAAATATGATGATTTTGAGTTTCTTGATGTCTCCATTCCTAACTATTATGCTGTGAAAAACTCACTTTCTCAAAGTGAGTTTTCAAATCTTCGAGAAGAAAATGCCGGCGATATCTTGGCGACGATGATGCATGAAGTGGTGAAAGTAATAGATAAAGCGAGATTGCGTCTTAAAAACAAAGAGATCGCTTCGTACTTAAACTATTTTCAAGTCATCACGCCGATGAAGGGCGGAACGCTTGGAACGGACAATCTCAATAAAGTTTTACAAGAATATTTCAATCCAAACCCAAAAAAGTTTGTCAAAAAAGGTGGCACAGAGTTTCGCTTGATGGACAAAGTCGTTCATACAAAAAATGAAAATATGACATCGTGGAGTGCAGAGGGTTTTAAAGAGCATGAAGATTCGGCTGAGCGAAGAGTGTTTAATGGTATGAGCGGGCTGATGTTTCGAATAGATGAAGATGAGGAACAAGCATATGTGTTCTATCCAAATGAGGATATGGTCGTTTTATATGAGTATGAACAACTAAAGTCCCATCTTATGCTTTCCTATGCGCTCACTATCCACAAAGTGCAAGGGATGGAGTATGACATCGTCGTCATTCCCATCACCTTCTCGCACTACATCATGCACAATACAAAGCTTATCTACACCGCCATAACAAGGGCAAAACATCGATGTATCTTAGTGGGCGAGGGCAATGCTTTCGAGTCTGCATGTAGACGAGTAGACGTCACAAAACGCGATACTGTACTTTTGGAGCTTTAAATGTTAAAATCCCACTTCTACTTCCTTCTCTTCATCGCTTAATAGGATAAAGCAGTCCCCTCCTAAGGGATAGCTCCAGGTTCGATTCCTGGTGGGGAGACCATTTTGAATAAAATTATTCATACTGTTTTAGTTCTATATTATTGCTGTTGTAAGACTTTTAAGAGAGCTTTTCTTTGTAAAAAATGATATGATTTGAAAAATATTACTTAGAGATATTGTTTTGTGCGAAGTTATTTGTTAAAATTCTACTAAAATCGAAGGAGCACTTATGTCAGATGATTACGATTATGATGATTCAGAATATGATTACGATGAAGAAAATGAGAGTGAGGAGTACGAAGATTATACTCCTATAGAAGATGAAGATACAAATCTTGCAGATGAAGATGATTATTGATTCAAAGAGAGTTTGATCTTCTTAAAACTTATTCGTTCTCGTTTAGAGACTTACTTTTTTAAAGAAACCCATTTTTGGGTTTCTCCTTCCACATTATCCCTTTTTTAAATTTTTTGTTTTTCTTGTGAGCTTTTAAACCAGAAAAGCACTTAGTAATTTTTGTTGTGTTAGACTCAGCAATATTTTTAAATTTATAGCGGAGGTATTTATGCTGCAGTTAGCAAGAAAACAGATCATCCGGTTTGCACTTGATTTTGAGATTGGTGAGATACACACATATTCTGGATATAAAGGTGATCTCATAGTCAAAGTAAGGACTAAAGATAAAGATGCTGTTATAGCCATTCGTAAATATGCTCTTTCTCTTGGCATAGAGGAGGTTATTGTGAAGCAAAATCCTACATTTTTTGAATTTGAAATCTACTGTATTACAGTTGATGAAGAAGTGTATCATCTAAAATTTGATGATGACAATCGAGACCATAAACATTATGTTGAAGATAAGTGGAAAAAGAGCGGGTTAGATTAACAATAACCCTAAAATATGATCTCTAATCTATTTATTTTCCTGAAATATAAATATTACTGTTATTTTTTTTTAGTAGATAAAGTCCTGAAGTTTACAATGCGAAGATTCAAAATCAAAATTTGAATAATATTGATTTACATGTAAGGTAAAGGCAGAGTTTGAAGTTACTTAGAAGCATAGTGTTATTTTACAAAGATGGATTTGTAAGTATGCGCCTTGGAAAAAAACTCTGGCTTATTATAGCTATCAAACTCTTTATCCTCTTTGCCGTCGTGAAGTTACTTTTTTTCCCCAATGTTCTAGATGAAAAATTTAAAACTGAGAAAGAAAAAAGTGAATATATCATGAACTCTTTAACTAATTCAAAATAATACAGGAAAAAATATGGAACACGTGAGTGAACTTGTAGACTGGTCGCGAGCCCAGTTTGCTTTGACCGCCTTATATCATTGGATATTTGTGCCTTTGACTTTGGGACTTTCGTTTATTATCGCAATTATGGAAACTGTGTATGTAAAAACGAATGATGAGTGGTGGAAAAAAACGACTCAGTTTTGGATGACACTTTTTGCCATCAACTTTGCGCTCGGACTAGCAACGGGCATTATCATGGAGTTTGAATTTGGTACAAACTGGTCAAACTATTCTTGGATAGTTGGCGATATCTTCGGAGCACCTCTTGCTATTGAGGGGATTATGGCTTTCTTTATGGAATCTACTTTCTTTGCCATCATGTTTTTTGGTTGGAACAAAGTCAGCAAGAAAACGCATTTACTTTCAACTTGGCTCGTAGCGATAGGCTCAAACCTTTCAGCACTTTGGATTCTCATAGCAAATGGATGGATGCAACATCCAGTGGGTATGGTGTTTAATCCAGAGTCGGCAAGAAATGAGATGGTAGATTTTTGGGCTGTCGTACTCAATCCAAATGCGTACAGCAAGTTTTTACACACGATCAGCAGCGGCTATGTTTTGGCATCCTTATTTGTTATCGCAGTGAGTAGTTGGTACCTCTTAAAAGGGCGTGAAATCAAGTTTGCAAAAAGAAGCATCATCGTGGCGGCTAGTTTTGGGATGATTACATCTCTTTACATGTTGGCTTCAGGTGATGAATCAGCGCACCAAGTAGCTCTTAACCAACCTATGAAACTCGCGGCTATGGAGGGGATTTACAGAGGTGAAGAGAGACAAGGTCTTGTTGCCGCTGGGATTTTAAATCCTGCAAAAACGATAGGTGATGATAAGCTGGATACATTTTTAGTTAAAGTCGAGATCCCTTATGTTCTCTCAGTGCTTGGATATCATAGTCTTGACGCGTTCGTTCCGGGTGTCAATGACCTTGTGTATGGAAATGAAAAGCATAATGTTATGAGCGTTTCGCAAAAAATGCTCATTGGAAAAGAAGCAGTAAGTGCGCTTAGTGAATACAAAGTAGCACAAAAAGCCAATGATGAGATCGCAAGGCAAGAGGCGCTCAAACGCTTTGAAGCAAGTGAAAAATATCTTGGATATGGATATCTTAAAGATCCAAAAGAAGCAGTTCCGGATATGCCTTTGGTATTTTATAGCTTTCACACAATGGTCGGTCTTGGTTCATTTTTTATCTTTATGTTCTTTATGATTCTTTATAACTCTATGACAGGAGATATCCTCAAGCAAAAATGGCTCTTACTTCTTGGAGTGTTGGGGCTTCCACTTGGATATGTCGCACAAGAAGCGGGTTGGATCGTCGCAGAAGCTGGACGTCAACCGTGGGCGATTCAAGATATGTTACCTGTACATATGGCAACATCAAACATAGCTGCGGGTAATGTTATGATTACATTTTGGATGTTTACGGTTATCTTTACGGCATTGCTTATTGCTGAAGTCAGCATCATGACCAAACAGATTAAAATTGGGCCGGAGGGACACTAATGTTTGAAAATTTATCTTTATTGGCACTACAAGAGTATTGGTGGATCATTGTTGCTTTACTTGGAGGATTATTCCTCTTTATGATGTTCGTTCAGGGTGGACAGACCCTTGTTTATACCCTTGGCAGAACAGAGATTGAGCGTGATGTTCTTATCAACTCTCTTGGACGTAAATGGGAGCTTACTTTTACAACACTTGTACTTTTTGGTGGAGCACTTTTTGCGGCATTCCCACTTTTTTATGCTGTAAGTTTTGGCGGTGCATACTTTGTTTGGATGGGAATTTTATTCTCTTTTATCATTCAGGCAGTTTCTTATGAATACCGTAAAAAACCAAGCAATGTATTTGGAACGAAAACGTATGAGACATTTTTATATCTCAATGGAGCAGTGGGTGTTTTGCTTGTAGGAACTGCTGTTGGAACATTTTTTACAGGTGGCAACTTTGTGGTAAATGAGATGCATCTCTCAAGCTGGACAAATAGAGCGTATGGATTGGAAGCAGTGCTAAATCCCTTTAATGTGATCTTTGCCTTTATGCTTTTTTTCCTTTCTCGTATGCAAGGTGCACTTTATTTTATCAATAATATTAATGAAGATATGATCGTAAAAAGAGCGAAAGGGTCATTAAAAGTGCATACTCTGCTTTTTTTGGTAGCTTTTGTTTACGTGACACTTTTCCTTCTCACAACAGATGGATTTGCTCTCAATAGTGCAACAAAAATAATCTCGATTGAACCGCATAAATATCTCCATAACCTACTTGCAATACCTTTAGTATCAGGGATGATTTTGCTTGGTGCTGTTTTGCTTCTTTGGGGTGTATTTATAGCTCTTTTTAAAGAGAGTAAAAAAGGGATCTGGTTTAGCGGACTTGGAACTGTACTTGTGGGAATGGGAATATTTTTACTTGCTGGACTTGGCGATACAGCGTATTATCCATCACTACACGATCTACAAAGTTCTCTCACAATCGCTAACAGCTCAAGCAGCCGTTTTACCCTTCTAACGATGAGCTATGTATCTTTGATGGTACCTTTTGTTTTGGCTTACATTGTATGGGCATGGAGAGCATTAGACAAAGAAAAAATCACAATCGCTGAGGTTCAATCAGATCCTCACCACTATTAAAAAGGAGTTTCATGGAATCTTTAATCTGGTATGCCACTTGGCCTATCGTCATTTTTATCGCGTGGAAGTTTGTGTACTTAAATATACACCACCATCTCAATATGGAGCGTTTGGAAGCGTTCGAAGAAGAAGTAAGACTTAAAGCAGAGAAGTAATAATCATTTGCAAAGCTTGCTTCTCTAAAAAACTTTTATTTATAATGAAAATTCCCTTTGTTAAAAGGGAGTTTTTAAGTCCTTCTCCCGCATCTGGCACAATAAAATAATTGACCTCTTTAGCACTTAAAATCTCTGGCAAAAAATGCGTTGGTTTTAAGTCTGTTTTGTAGATAGGATTTAAAACAGTTTCTACGCTTTGTATATTCTCATTTTCTATTTTTACAATTATAAGATATTGGTTTTTAATCGAAAGATTTCCAAAAAGCTCCTCATCGTCACAAATAAATGCAAGAGAATACTCGGCTTTTTCATCTTGAATATGGAGTGCTTTTCCATTGATAAGCGCCATTGCGACTTTTTTTCTTGCACTCTTTATGATCCTTGAAAATGTTGTGCGAGAAACACCCATAGAAAGAGCCGCATCCTCTTGATAAAGCTCTTTATAGTCCATCAAATAGATCGCTTCTATCTCTTCATGTAACAGTTTTATTGTTTCACTTTCAACTCCCGAGGGTGCAAAGTTTTTAAATTTTGGTTTAAAAGTTAGTTCTCTTTTAGATTTTGTGCGTGCCATACTATTCCATTCTTCTATTTGCCGTATTGTAGACAAATGTTTATAATTTATCAATTATACTTGACATTATAGACATATGTTCGTTATTATAATGAACATATGTTTAGAATAAACAAAATTACAGGAGAGAAAAATGAGAATAGCAATACCAGTCGATAACGACAAAGAGACAATTTTTAAAAGAACAGGACAAGCTCCATTCTTTGCGATATTTGAAGATAGCGTGTTTCAAACAGTAATTGCAAATGCGCATGGAAAAGATGGACATAATCATCATGATGATGAGCATGGACATGAACACGTAGAGGATGATGCGGAGCATCTAGGTCATCATAAAAAGGATGTTGCAGGACTTGCTGGGTGCGATGTTATACTTGTTCAAATGGTAGGTGAACACATGAGAGAAGCGTTAGAGTCTTTTAATATCAAGATCAAAAAGATTCGAGAAAAAGATGGTCACATCGCAAGTGAAGTTGTCAAAATTTTTTTAACACAAAAGTAGGTTTAGCTGTATACTTCGATAAAGAAAGTGCAACAGTTCAAGAGAGTGTCACAGCATTTATCAATGGATCTGTGCAAAAAATAAACAGCGGTACATGTAGCGCTCACTAGCTAAAGGATAAGTATGACAAAAACACTGTTTATGGAAAAATATCCAGTTTTTTCATTAGAAATTGGAAAAAATGAAACATCTTTCACGAGTGTAACTGAGATCATTGAGTACCTCAAAGCGAAGATAGAAGCTCATCAAGTCGCCATATTTATCGCAGTTTTTGACCATTATGAACATACAAGTTCCATGGCAGATGGTGTGATAAATCCAGAGATAAAAGATGCAAAAAATTTGATTTTTTGTTTTGGTAAGCAAATTCCAAATCCTAAGATACTTGCAGTTCGTCCAAGAAGTATTGGGGTTTGTGAGCTTGAAAACTCATTTTCTATAGATATGATTCAAGTTCCAAATGAAGAGCTTCACACGCTTACTGAAGCTTGGATAAAGTCAATTGCAAATCTGAAGTAGGGCTCTTTTAGAGAAGATGCCCCATCTCGTCGCGCTTTACATGTAAGTAACCTTCATTATATTTATTTGGTTTGATAATGATTGGCAAGCGTTCTACAATCTCGATATTTTCAATCGAATTTATTTTTGTAGGATTATTAGTTAGAAGTTTGATCTTTTTGATTCCAAAATGATTGAGTATAAAAGTCACCATTTCATAAGTTCTTTCATCCGCCGCAAAACCAAGCTGGTGGTTTGCTTCTACAGTATTAAACCCTTTATCTTGAAGCGCGTAAGCGTTGATCTTATTTAAAAGCCCGATATTGCGTCCCTCTTGACGTAAATAAATAACCATTCCGTTAAACTCTTCAGCCATTTTGAGTGCCACTTCAAGCTGGTCTCTACAGTCACACTTCAAACTTCCGATTGCATCGCCCGTCAAACACTCTGAATGCACTCGCACAACAGGTGTTTCATCCAAATTTTCTTTATAGATAACAAGATGCTCTTTATGACCCTCTTTAAACGCTTTTACTTTAAAATTTCCAAAGCGTGAAGGAAGATTTGCAACTTCTGATATAGTTATTTTCATTTGTTTAAACTTTAAATAGATAGAATAAGATAATAGACTTCTTTCATAACCCCTGTATGTCTCAGAGGAGTAAAAAGCATTTAGATTGTGCAAAATAAATTTTTATGCCTAGCCGTAGCTAAGGATAAAATATTTTTTTGTGCAAGATGAGTGCTTTTTACTCCTCCCAAAGGGCACTTTATAGAAAGCTTTACTCTGCGTTAGATAACCCCAACCGTAGCTTTGGCTACGCTTGAGAACATCTGCCTTGATTAAAACTTTCTATAAAGTGCTGAGGCACACAGGGGTTATGAAAGAAGTCTAATCTTTTCAAAATTATATCAAATAATGATAAAGGCATAATTATGTTTCAACGTTTTCGCAGAACTAGACTCAATCCTCATCTTCGTGCTCTTGTAAGAGAAACTACAGTGAGTGTCAATGATTTCATTTATCCTCTTTTTGCACGTTCAGGGAAGGGGATAAAAATAGAAGTTGCTTCTATGCCGGGTGTTTTTCAGATGAGTATTGATGAGATAGTTAAAGAGTGTGCAGAGTTAAAAGCTCTTGGAATCTACTCAATTATCCTTTTTGGGATTCCTGATGTCAAAGACTCTATCGGTTCAGATGCACTGAGTGAAAACGGCATTATCGCTCAAGCGGTTCGTGCTGTTAAAAAGGCACATCCAGAGATGTTTGTAGTAACTGATCTTTGTTTTTGTGAATACACAGACCATGGACATTGTGGCATCATCGATCATGTTCATGAGACAGTGGACAATGACGCAACTTTGGAAATCTCAGCTTCTCAAGTACTAGTGCATGCAAGAGCGGGAGCAGATATGATAGCACCGTCTGGCATGATGGATGGCATCATCGAGACACTTCGAACTGCACTTGATGCAAACGGTTTTGAAAACTTGCCTATTATGAGTTACTCTACAAAATTTGCAAGTGGATATTATGGACCGTTCCGTGATGTTGCAGAATCGACTCCATCTTTTGGTGACCGTGCAAGTTATCAGATGGATCCTGCAAATAGACGTGAAGCAATCGCTGAGAGCATCGCTGATGAACAACAGGGCGCAGATATTTTGATGGTTAAGCCAGCCCTTGCTTACTTAGATATCATCCGAGATGTGAAAGAAAACACCTCTCTTCCTTTGGCTATTTATAACGTCAGTGGCGAGTATGCGATGCTGAAATTTGCAGGGATGAATAACTTAATAGACTATGATCGTGTTGTGATGGAAACAATGATAGCTTTTAAACGCGCTGGAGCGGATATAATTATCTCTTATCATGCAAAAGAGGTCGCAAAGATGTTAGCGAAGAAATAAACTTATCTTTCTTAAAGTAAGTTATGAATAGAATATATTGATTGATTATTAAAGGAAATATTTAGATGAGACATTTTTTAACACTTAAAGATTTTACAAAAGAGGAAATTTTAGAGATTATAGAGCTTGGGCTTACGATAAAAAAAGATTTGAAAAACGGAATTCATAAAGATTATATGCCGAAGAAAACTTTAGCAATGATCTTTGAAAAAAGTTCTACAAGAACACGTGTAAGTTTTGAGACAGGTATTTATCAGCTTGGCGGACATGGACTTTTTTTATCAAATCGTGATATCCATCTTGGACGTGGCGAACCTGTAAAAGATACGGCGCGTGTTATTTCTAGTATGTGTGACATGGTTATGATACGCACGTTTGAACACTCAAAACTCGAAGAGTTTGCTTCTTACTCAAAAGTCCCCGTTATTAATGGTCTTACAGATTCTTATCATCCTGTACAGCTTTTGGCTGATTATATGACGATGATAGAATATGGCGTGGCTGAGGGTGCAAAAGTTGCTTATATAGGCGATGGAAACAATATGACGCATTCATGGATGATGTTAGCTGCAAAGCTTGGATTTGAACTGCGCATCGCAACACCTGTTGGATATGAAGTAGACTCTAAAATCCTAGAAGAAACGTATGCACTTGCAAAACTAAGCGGAGGAAAAATCTTCGTTTCAAATGATCCACAAGAAGCAATCCGCGGAGCGACTATTGTCACTACTGATACTTGGGCATCAATGGGACAAGAGGATGAAAAAGAGGAACGTATCAAAGCATTTGCAGGATATATGGTAGACGATCTGATGATGTGTCTAGCTGCAAAAAAAGCTCAATTTTTACACTGTCTTCCTGCGTACAGAGGTCAAGAAGTGAGTGACTCAGTTTTAGAAGGGCATGCAAATATCGTTTTTGATGAAGCTGAAAACCGTTTACATGCACAAAAAGGGTTAATGGTTTGGCTTGATCGTCAAAGATAAAATCTAATTAAACGAAGGGGTTTGTATGAAAATTCTGATATTTGTAGCGTTATTTATTTCGTCTGTTTATTCGGCTGAAGTGGTTGCCATCACAGAAAAGTACAAAGACTCTTCACAGTGTCAAGCTTGTCATAATCATCTTGTAAAAGATTGGCAACACTCTTGGCATGCACGCTCATATGAAAAAAATGATGAGTATTTCCGTGCATCGCTCGAGTATGTTAGTAAGAAATCCCACAAAAGTTTAAATGCCATCAAAGTTGAATGTGCCACTTGCCACAATCCACGTATTGCAGTCACAAGTACAAGTAAAGCTTATGAGATCGATGCTGTTTTAGGGCTTGATAAAAACTCAAAAGTGAATAAAGCTGTCAACGACATGAGTATCAGTGAGGGAATCAATTGTGTAGTCTGTCACAATATAGATCAAATCCATAACAATCTTGATGCCTCTAAAAGAGGAATGGACAGAGTCTCATGGCTGAAATCAGGCGTAATGAGCGGGCCATTTAGCGATGCGACTTCTCCATATCATAAAACACAGCAGAGAGACTTTATGGATAAAGATCCAAATCAGCTCTGTTTTGTATGTCATGCAAATGATCACACACTCAAAGGTGATACTTTTACCAATATGCAGGCTGAGTACAAAAATGATGATCAAAAATGTGTAACTTGTCATATGGGCGAGAAAAAAGAACTCTATGCCGCAACACTTAGAATCGACCATGGAAAGCCGAAAAAACGTTCTATCAGAGATCATGGATTTAGTGGAGCACATACTGCTTCGATGTGGAAAAATGCCTTACATGTAAGTGCAAAAAAAGATGGAAATGATTTGCTCATAACCCTTAAAAATGATCTTCCGCATAATCTGCCAAGTGGATTTGGTTCACGTGAAATTCTGGTAGATGTAGCTTACACGAGCGGCAATAAGGTTGTTTCACAAGACTCTACCTCATTAACAAGACACTACCAAAACAAATACAAAAGGGCTACAATAGCACACACGGCTGAAACATCTTCATCTGATGAGTCAGTGCCGGCTAAGGGTGAAAAAACTTTGAGAGTCAAACTTGATAAAAATGCAAATGGTGCAGTTATATCTGTTTCATATAGACTAGTAAATGATGAAGTAAGAGATCTCCTTCAACTAAAAGAACCGATCTGGTCACAAAAAATGGCGATTTCTAAAGTATCTGTACAGTTTTAAATCTATGATAAGGGAGATTTGCAATGCAATCTTCAATCGAAGCTGAAATTGTCATTCTTTTTATGGCAATCATCTCAGTTGCAATGGGTGTGAGGTATTTTAGTAAATTACCTTATACCATAGCGCTCATCTTTGCTGGCATCATCCTTAGCTTTTTTAATATCTTTCCAGATATCCACCTTACGCCAGAGCTTATCTTTCATGTTCTTCTTCCTCCTCTTCTTTTTGAGGCCGCTTTTAATCTCAATGCTATTGAACTAAAAGAAAACATCAAGCCTATATTGCTTTATGCAGTTATTGGCGTGATTATCGCTGTATTTGTGACTGCTTTTATGCTTGATAGTGCTTTTTCCCTTTTTGGCATGGGTGCAATACCTCTGCTTGCATGTCTGCTCTTTGGAGCGGTTATCTCTTCGACTGATCCGATCTCAGTTCTTGCTATTTTTAAACAGCTTGGTGTTCCAAAAAGACTCTCATCTATCATAGAGGGAGAAAGTTTACTCAATGATGGTGTTTCAGTCGTAATCTATGGGATTGTTTTGTCAGCCATCGTGACACATAGTGAATTTAGTCTGGTGCATAGCATACAAGAGTTTGTAATCGTTGCTTTTGGAGGAGCCATAATAGGCACGATTTTAGGACTTACATTTTCAAAAATAACTACGCTTGTAGATGATCACTTGATCGAGATCACGCTGACAACTATTTTGACCTATCTTTCCTACATCATCGCGGAGTATTTTGAGGTTTCCGGAGTTATTTCGGTTATTGCCGCTGGTTTGATGGTGGGCACTTATGGCACAAAGATAGGGATGAGTCCGACGACGAGAGTTTCGGTGAAAGATTTTTGGGATTACATCGCTTTTGTTATCAATTCCGTTGTCTTTTTTATTATCGGACTTGAGGTGGGATTTGTAAACCTTTTTGAAAATTCTCATTATATTCTTTTAGCGATTTTTTCTGTTTTAGTGGGTAGAACAGTCTCTATTTTACTGCTCACACCGATTATAAATAAGATCGATAAACCCATCAGTTTAAAGTGGCAGGGTGTCTTTATCTGGGGTGGAGTCAGAGGCGCACTCGCTATGGCTTTGGCTCTTGCGATTCCAAAAGATTACGAGTTTAGAGAGATTATCCTGATTATGACTTTTGGTGTTGTTGGGTTTTCTCTTATCGTTCAAGGACTTTCTATGGGAGGCTTGCTTAAACTTTTAAGCGTTGGAGGAAGAGATAAAAACTTGGAAACTTACGAACTTGAAAAGGGGAAACTTATCGCGCTTCACGGTGCACTTAGAGAGCTCGAAGTTATGCATAGTAATGCGCTTATCTCAAAACAAGTGCATCAACTTTTGCTTGAGTACAATACAAAAGATATAGACAAAGCAAAAGAGATGATAGAAGATTTGGCGAAAGATCCACTGGTAAAAGAGTATGAGTTTAAAACGGCTTTAAAAAGATTACTATTAAAACAAAAAGACTCCGTGCAAGAGTCTATCAAACACGGAATCATCTCGTTACATGTAGGAGAAAAACTTATAGATGCTATCAATAAAGAGATTTTCTTTATCGACTAAGCGAGACTCTTAGTAGCTGATGCCTACGGCTGAACGTATTTTTTCTATTGTCTGTGCTGCTGCATTTCTTGCTTTTTGTGCACCAGCTTGCAAGATATCACGTACTTCATCTTGGTGCGTTGCATAGTATTGGCGTTTTTGTCTGTAAGGCGCGTAATACTCCCAGATCACTTCGGAGAGATAAAGCTTGAAGTGTCCATGACCTTCTCCCCCTTTTGTATAACGTTCTTGAAGAGCAATGCGCTCTTTTTCTTCTAAGAAAAGTTTTGCGATGTTATAAACATTACACCCTTGGAACTCTTTTGGTTCTTCGATGGCAACATTTTCAGTCACGATCTTTTTAATCACTTTTTGCTGTTGTTTCTCTTGCCCAAAAATATTAACAGTATTGCCGTAGCTTTTTGACATTTTTTGTCCATCTATTCCCGGAACTGTCGCAACATTTTCATCTACTCTGTAAGTTGGAAGTTTTAAGATATCGCCGTAAGTGTTGTTAAATTTGATAGCAATATCACGAGCGATCTCAACATGTTGGATCTGATCTTTTCCCACAGGGACGATTTCTGGAGAAAAAAGTAAAATATCTGCAGCCATCAAAACAGGATAAGAAAAAAGTGAATGTGTTGTTGCAAAACCTCGTGCCGTTTTATCTTTATAACTGTGAGCACGTTCCAAAAGTCCCGTCGGTGTAAAAGAGGAGAGTATCCAGTAAAGTTCAAGCACCTCTTTTACATCAGACTGCACCCAAAATGTAGATTTATTTGGGTTCATTCCAAGTGCTAAGAAGTCAGTTGCTGCTTGCATGGTCAATTGCTGGAGTTTTTCTCCATTATTCACACTTGTCATCGCATGGTAGTTCGCGATAAAAGCAAAGATCTCATTTGTATCTTGTTCATCGATCATAGGCTTGATAGAGCCAAAGTAATTCCCTATATGAAGATCGCCTGATGGCTGGATTCCGGTTAAAAGTCTCATAAAGTTTCCATTTTTAAATTATATTTGTCGAAATTATATCCAATTCAGTTTGGCTGTGCTATTCTTTAGACCAATAAAGGCATTTACAGCCTAATAAAGGATTTATTATGAGTGTACAGATTCGAGCAAAAGATATAACATTAACAGATGCTGCAAAAGCGCATATCAATGCGGCGATAGAGACTTTTCGCAAATATGGCTTGGATACAACGAGTTATAATGTAAATATTACAAAAGAGAAACAGGGCGTGAGCGTAGAGTTTGATATCCATATCGCTCATGCGCAGCCAGTTGTTATATCTCAAAGCGACAGTGACCTTGACGTTGCGATCGATGTTGCGATTGAGAGAACGACCAAAGCACTTCGCCGTCTTCATGATAAGATGATTTCTCATAAAGCAACCTCTTTAAAAGATATAGAGGTTGTTGAAGTTTAATGTACTTATACTATAATGCCGCCAGAACTTTTTAGGCGGTAGTTTATGAAAAAACTTCTTTTTCTTTTCCTCTCTCTTGCGGCTATAAATCTTTTTGCAGAAGATAATTACGAAGTTGGTGTTGCTTTTGGGCGTCCAGATTCTAATGATTTTGGTGAAGTTTTGAGTTCACAAACAGCTCCTTATTCGACAAATACAAAAGTTGTGATGATAGACGTCGGATATAAGATAGTCGATGATGCGTTTGATCTTCCTTTAGATTTTTATGTCAAAGGCGGTTTTGCAAAGTTTTTTGAGAATGGCTATGCCGATGATGTTTATGAAAATACATTATATATAAAAGCATATTACACTTTTGATGTTCTAAAAAATGCGTTTCGTTTGGGATTTGCTGAGGGTGCGTCTTATACCTATGGCACGCTTCATGTGGAAAAACTTGATGCTATAAAAAATCATGGAAAAAACTCTCATTATTTGAACTATTTGGAACTGAGTCTTGATTATGATCTTGGAAATATAGTTGATTCTACAGCGTTTAAAAAACTTTATTTGGGTGTCGAGATAAAACACCGTTCAGGTATCTTTGGGCTTATCAATAACGTAAAACATGGCGGTTCAAACTATGAAGTTGTGTATATAGAGAAAAATTTTTAAACTAAAGGAAAACACTTATGTATAATTGGGTTGTTTGGTTTCACGTTGCGTCATTTGTATCTTGGTTTGCGGCTATTTTTTATCTGCCTCGTCTTTTTGTGTATCACAAAGAGCATGAAGAAAATAGTGGCTTTTTAGAAGTTGTAAAAGTGATGGAGTTTAAACTCTATAAATATATTGGTATTCCTGCCATGTGGGCGACTATTTTAAGCGGTGCTGCGATCATTTATCTGTCTATGACAGAGTATGAGATCAATCTTTTTCATACAGGCGGATGGTTACATGCAAAACTGCTTTTAGTTGCATTTTTAGTAGCTTACTTTATCTCTTTGGGATCTATTCGTAAAAAATTAGAAGCTGGTACATGTAACAAAAGTGGAAAGTTTTTTAGATTTTACAATGAAGTCCCGACAGTTTTACTGCTTTTAATCGTAGCAATGGTAGTTATTAAACCATTTTGATTTTATCCTTTAAGGCTTTTTATAAAGCCTTATTTTCCCCCGCCGCGCTTTTTCGCTTTAAACAGTACTGGAACCCCGCTAAAGTTAAATGCTTCACGAAGTTTGTTTGTAAGATATCTTCTATATGTAAAGTGAAGACCGCGCGGTTTGTTCATGATAAGCGCGATTCTCGGCGGTCTTGTTTCATACTGCGTTGCATAGTAGATACGGATGATCTGTCCATGCATACTTGGAAGCTGATGACGACGCATCGCACGCCCTAGAACTTCGTTTAGCTGAGATGTTGTGATACGCTGAGAGTAGTTCTCGTTGATCTCTAAGATCATATCAAGCAACTTGTTTACACGAAGATGACTTTTTGCCGAGATAGTTATAATAGGCGCATAATGAAGGAATTTAAATCTATCACGAACCTCTTGGATCACTTTGTCATAATCTTCACGATTAGCAACATCCCATTTATTCAAAACGATGATACATCCAAGACGGTTTTTATCCACTAGTCCAGCGATCTTCTCATCAAGATCTATAAAAGGGTTTGATGCATCAAGAACGACAAGCGCCATATTTGCGCTTTCAAGCATCTCTTCTGTTCTCATAAGAGCAAATTTCTCAATCCCGAGTATTTTTCCACGACGACGGATTCCGGCAGTATCGACAAAAGTCAATGTTTTACCTTGATAATCAACACTTTCATCGATTGGATCTATGGTCGTTCCCGCAACACTACTGACAACTGAACGGTCTTCTTTAAGTAGAGCATTTAAAAGTGAACTTTTTCCAACATTCACACGACCGATGATCGCGATCTTGATGTGGTTTAAGTCTTCAGGATTAAACTCTTTGATCATATCATTCATACCAAAGATAGAGTCATCTTCCACATCTTCTTCATCGAAATCTACAAAACCATCTTCATCATCTTCATCTTCTGGAACATAGTCATAAACAGTCGGTTCAAACTCATCATTCTCATCTTCCGTCTCTTCGCCGATAACGATTTTATCTTCATCAGGGAGACGGTTATAGAGCCACTCGATGAGAGGATTGATACTGCGGTTATGAGAAACAGAGATACCAAAAATATCATCCGTTCCAAATTCATAATAATCCCAGAGTTTTTCTTTCATACTGTCGTTGTCTATTTTGTTGACAACAAGTGAAACATCTTTGCCTAAAGATTGAAGTTGGTAAAAAAGTTTTTTATCATTTTCATCTGGAAGTGTTTTTCCATCAACCATATATAAAATGATGTCGGCTTTGTGCGCCGCTTCTAAAGATTTTTCTTTGATCTTATCAAAAAGTTCGCACCCTTTGTCAAGTCCGCCAGTGTCAAGAAGTTCGGCTTGTTTATCCAAGATAAGCGCTATGCGGCGTTTGACATCGCGCGTTGTTCCCGCTTCTTCAGATGTGATGGCATCGCGTTTTTTAAGCAAACGGTTAAACAGTGAGCTTTTCCCTACATTTGGCTGACCAATAATTGCAATTTTTTTCATGGTATCTCTTTGTGTGTGATTCAAAACATTTTTATAAACTGTAAGAATGAAACGATTTGTAAAAATGTTTTTTTCGAAGTTAAATATTTTGTGTAATTATAGCGAAAAAGAGAGGAAGAGCAGTATCAAAACTACTCTCATTATTTAGTTGGAAACTCTTTATCAAGTCCATCTAAAGCTTGTTTAGATTGAAATTGTTGCCAAAGTGCATCTTGATTATTATGAGCACTGTTTACGATCTCTTTTTTTGCCTCTGTATTCACTACATCTTTTGAAACGCCGACAAGAACAAAAACAGTCGTAGGTGTTTGCCAAAACTCTAACTGTTTTGAGCCATTTAAAGTTACATGTGCGAGTTGTTTTGAAACTTGAGTCGCAACACTGTCAACAACTTCATTGCTTGAAACACCAGTTCCCCGTACAAAGTGTTCAACTTTTGCTTTTACCTCAGTTTCGATCTGAAATGCTAGATCATTACGAGCTTCTGCTATCGCATTGTTTCTTGTGAAGTTAGCACCCGCTTTACTTACAGGTGCACTTCCTAAACCAACGATAGACCCAGCTTCATAGCTTTGAGGGTTGCATGTCCATTTTGGAGCAAGTATGCCATCTTGCATACAGCGGAAATCACCAGCATCTTGAACGGCATGGGGAGTTTTACTACAACCAACTACTACCACCGCCACAACCGCTGCCATTGCTAGTATCTTCATGTTTTTTATCATAAATAACGCTCCTGTTATTGAGTATTAGAAATTATACTCATCTTTTATTAATCAAAGTTATTGATGTTTCATCCACTTTTTAAATGGCTGAAGTGAATCGATAAAATCAGCAGGTTGATGGTGTAGCACTTCATTTTTTAGAATTTGTTGTACATAAGCGTTCAGTGATATCCCAGCTTTTAATGCTTCTTGATATATTTTTTTATGGAGTTCAGGTTCAATTCTGACGTTAAAGACACCTTTATAAACTTTTTGAGGCTCTCTATTGAGCTCTTTACAAGTTTGGATATATTCATCTACTGCATTATGAAAGTTAGTTTCTAGTTCCTCCGCAGTGGTAGCTTCAAACGTAATCAGATCATCTATCATCTCAAGTTTTCCAAAGAAGCATTTATCTTCAGGAGAATATTCAATACTGCCTATATAGCCATTATATTCGATTGTATTAGCCATTACACACCTCTTGGAGTTTGATTTGTATCTGTTTAACGAGATAAACTTTTAAAATATTAGATGGATGGGGTTTATGCAGATTTATCATCACATCTTTAGTTGCGTTGTAAAACTTTACAACAGATCCAGCACCATCTATTTTCAAAAAGCCACAAGAAAGTAAAAGAGTTTCCAACTCATTAAACGTCAGATCTTTTCTTGGTGGTATCTCTAAAAATCTTTTGATTAGTTTATCTTTTTTGCTCATAAGAAATGATACCATATTTTAGTTACAAAAACAGATGGTTCTAGTCTACCCCAACAATTTTCCAGCACAGCTAGCTGCATTCATCAAAGCTTCATTTGAGAGATGGGCGTATTGGTAGCTATTTGTGCATTCTTAGATGATTTTGAAATAGATTGCTTCATCTGTTTGAGTAGTTGAGAGGAATTTTTTAGAGGATTATTGTTTGGTGGTCGGTTGCGGAGTTTGGGTGATAGTCCCTAGAGAGTGCCTGAGAGTGTTGGTCTAATATGTTTTTTTCATCTGTATTGAAAAGTTATTTATTTATTTATGTGGTATAATTTTAGCTAGTTGGGACAGATAGAGAGCGGGTAACTCTCTATAAGCTTTTAATACAATCGTTCTGCGAGAAGCAGAATGATTATAACAATTACAATTAGGCGTTGCATTGTTATATCCTTTCAAAAAAGGCTGACCCTGTCCCACCTTCTCCTTCACAATGCTCTTCACTTATCATAATCGCCAAGCAGATATTACAAATAAGACCAAAGTTTGCTTCATAAAAAGCTACGATTGAAGAAAGATTTGCAGCATCTGGAGCTGCATTAAACATACCAACGATTAAGTTGGATGTGCGCACATCGAGTATCTCATCTCGATGGTCCCGAATTATCTTGACTAAAGAATCATTATTAAGATATAATGACAACATATTGACAAAAGGAGAATTTATGCAAGCAGTTTTCTATTCACAAGCTCGTAACAATTTAAGATCAATTATAGATAAGGCTTGTAATGACTTTGAAGAATTTATTATCACAACAAAAGACAATCAATCAGCCATATTGCTTTCTTATGACGAATATAGCTCTTTAAAAGAAACACTTTATCTGCTGTCTTCAAAAGCAAATAGAGATAGACTTTTAGATGCTGTAGAAGAGATTGATAATGCAAAATTTTTCACTAAAGAGCTATCTTTTTGATTATTGGTTTTGCAAATAATGGATGGGAAGATTATCTTTATTGGCAGCACAACGATAAAAAAATTCTAAAACGTATAAATCTATTATTAGAAGATATAAAACGTAACCCATCTGACTCAAATGGACTCGGTAAGCCTGAGCGATTAAAAGAAAATTTAAGTGGCTATGTTTCTAGAAGGATTACTGCCGAGCATCGTTTGGTTTACACTGTTATCGATGATTTAATAATTATTGCTCAATGTCGGCATCATTATTGATTCATCATCCTACCTCACCATAGCCTTCACCAAATCCTCATCAGTAGGATTAATATAACGCATAGTCGTCTTTACTGGGCAGGTAGCACGTTTGGTGAATGCTTTTGTGAGCTTCATCTGTTCCCCTTTTATATCGAATACTGAAACTATAGGATAGAAAAACAAGATCGTACAGGTGTAAAATGGATAAATTTTGCAATATTTTCAAAGTATAAGAAATTGCTATACTTAAGGTTCCGACTTTAAAACTCAATCTGCAAATAATAGGCAGTCTTTTGTGGCTTCATTAGCCTTGTATTGCTTAAAACTTAGTGGAAAGCTATCATAAATAGCCAGTAACTCATATTGTAAATTTAACAAATTCATAACATTACTATTCCGCCTTGCAAGCTCATAAGTAATAAACTATGTATATTCGTATTTTTCAAACTTGATATAATAATTGTCAAATCTCGATGGTAATTTATCGCTCATTATGTGCCCTATTAGTTTTATGATTATTGATTCATTATTGTACCAAACTCCACTTAACAATCTCACTTCAATAACCTCCCAGCGCAACTAGCAGCAAGGCAGAGAGGTTACATATGCAGTAAACTTTATGAGATTAATGTATTTGGATTATTTGTGAGGTTGCTTGCTTGCAGAGCTTGAAGCTGTGTTGTAAGAGTTTGTATCTGATTAACTAGTGAAAGATAGCTGTTAAGATTTGTAGGGGTACTATTCGCCAAAGTTCCACTGAGTTTATTGATCTGAGTAGTTAGGCTATCTACTGTAGGTGTAGCCGTTGTGTTATTTGAAGTTGTACTTGTTGTATCAGTTACTGGTGTAGTTGGTACTGTTACAGCTGCTACTGCAGTATTATTTGCCGTAGATGATGTACTGGTTTGTGCCTGAACTGTTGGAGTTGAGACTGTTTGTGTAGAAACAGTTGCTTGAAGATTTGTAGTATTTGGAGCTGTTACTGGAACATTTGCTGCATTTGTCTGTGCAATTGCTTGTGAAAGTGCATCCCCAAGTGGGCTACTGAGTTGCTGTGTTTGTTGTACTAAAGAGCTTGCTTTATTAAGATCTAGTCCGAAAAGCCAAGCGTTACGTTGTATCTGATCTGGAGTCGATCCAGCATCTCTTAGTATAGTTCCTGTATTGTCTACAAGATCTACTCCTGTATGATTTACACTGCCATCTTTATTGAGTGTTTGCTGTAGGGCAAAGTCTCCACTCTGTGCAACTAATCCATTGCTTTGAGAGTTGATATTCGTTGCTGCATCAGAGTTCGGAGTATTATTACCATACATTGCTGCTGTAGCTTGTCTAGTTGCTGTAATAGGATCTGCACTAGACATAATAGCGCTCCAGTTACGAGTATCTGTATTAGAGCCTATTACACCATAAAGCAGTTCACTTGCATCATCTGCATTTGCACCTGTTGCATCCATAAACTGTTTCATATCAGGGCGATTAGCTGAAGAATCTGCACTTGTGGTAAGTAGTGATGGTGTAGATGAGCTTGTAGCAGACGTTGTAGTATTTACTAGTGTTGTTGGAGCTACAGAACTTGCTGCTGCCAAAGCATTAGCAAAGGTAGTGCTATCTGTCGTACTAGATTGTGTACTTGAAGTAGTCGTGCCTGTGGTGGTTGTTACTAAGGGAATATTACTCGAGTTATCTATTGTAGTTGACATTAAAACACTCCCAATTTATCTTTCTTGTTTGAAGCAAAAGTTGTACCATTTACACCGTATTTAATTCTTCACTAAGTTTTGCTCTACAGTGGTTCTTAAAGAGCTTCTATGGGCTTTAAAATGAGTTGTATGGGTATATATATTTGTTAGTTAATTCTTATAGGTAAAGCCACTCTTGAATAGCCTATTTTATGCACTTTTTAAAGTAATAGGCAAATCAATTTCATGTTCATTTTTCTTAACATTTAAAATCTCGATTGCGACGACTTCATCTTTATCATTGTAATCTACGATAATATCTTGTGCTTTTTCTTCACTTTCAACTATTGCATCGTTTGATAAAATAACATAAAGAGCATCTAGTTCCTGATCATATTTAATTTTCATTTTTACAACCTTTTTTTCTCATATTTCTATCAAAGTAGACAGTTACTATTTTTAAATTCACTGGATTGACAACAACTTTTAAGCATCTATTTGAGGCCTCATCTATCGATTTAAAAAAATGCTCTTCTACTGCATCTATCACTCTATGGCAAGATGGAAGCTCAATAGCTGATTGAACCCATTCAATCTTTATACCTCTTGATGAGATTACATCTTGTGCATGTTGTGTAAATTCATATTTCATAGTGGCGATTATAGCACAATTTAATTTACCCCAACAACCTCCCAGCACAAGAAGCTGCACTCATAAGTGCTTCATTTGAGAGATGGGCATAGCGTTGTGTCATCTTGGAGTGCTAACTTTTTTGTTTGGATCATATCTTTATGCATCTGTATGATATCTAGCTTTTTTACAGCGTCAAGAGAGTATGTTCCTAGTATTGGGAGAATATGGTTTTTAAAGATACTCATATTGGCGGAGTGGCTTTTGATATGTTTTTGTACATAAAGGGAGATAGTAAGTGTCATAAAATTGTTGGAGTGTCATGACAGCCTGAGCTTCTGCAATAGGATGATCTAGGATAACATCTTTCCCCTCTTCTAGGGAGCGTTTAAGTTTTATGGCTTTGGTTCTTGCTGTGTCTGCGTCTAGGATGGTGGCATCGGCTATTTTTATAGATTTACGTTTGCCTTTTGAATCTACTACTTTTAAAAAGAAAGTCTTTCTTGCATTAGACCTTACTTCAAGCATAAAACCTTTTACTGCGTCATCATAATACTCTTGCTTTGATTTAGATACTTCACAAGTAGCAGCTCTTGTAAATGTCTTTGTAATATTTGCCATTTTATTTCTCCAGCTTTATAAACTTATGCGAAATAGTAAACTCTAAAATTGGAATCGGCAAGGGGTAATAATACATAAATTTGAAAATATTTCTTTAACCTTAAATAAGTTTAAGATTCAAAGCAGTAAATTTAGCTTGCTGGCATATAGCTGGCAAGAAGTATCATTTTTAAGCCGTTTCTTATCTTTACATGTAAGCTAAAGTTAAGCTGTAGGAAAGGCTACAAATGATTATTATGGATTGAGTAAGGGATAATTATGGGTTAGAGATTAAATGTGATTGTGGAGCTTAAATGGAGTGTATAAAAGCACAAAGCCCCACTCTGAAGAATGAGGCTTTGAGTTTCTCTTAAACCTATGGAAGATCTTTGAGAAGTTTAAACTTTGGCTCTAGGAGTTAAGTTTAAATGTTTCTCCCGAGGGAGAAGGTAGAGATTACGCTAAAGTAACAACAGCTGCAGCAACAGTTGCATGTGAAAGATCAACTAAACCTGTTAAACATACAACTGAATCGTGACCATTAGAGAAAGTTACATTATTTGATGTATCATGAACAATATATGTATTTCCAGCAAATTGAAACCAATCCAATACTGTTGTAGTATGAGCAGCAGCAGAACTAGCTGCTGCATCTAGGTAGTTAGCAAAACTACTTGCACCACCTAGAACAATTTGAGCACCTAATGTTGTTGCAGCAGAAAGAGCAGTTGCACCATCTTGAGTACCAGTAAAATTAATAACGTCACTAGTAGTAAATCCAGTCAATGTTGTATAGTAACCTGCAGCAGTTTGAACACCACTGAATGCAAGTGTATCAACACCTGTAGAAGTTGTATCAATAACATTTAATCCAGCAGCAGCGCCAACAGTAACGCTGTTTGCAGTTGTACCAGCACCAAGATGGATAGTATTTGCACCAGTACCTACTGCGATTGTATCAGCACCAGTTCCGCCAGTAATTGTGTTGTTACCAGCACCCGCTTGCGTTACAGAGTTTGTACCATCTCCAAGGTTAATAATATTGTTAAGACCATTTGAAGCAGTAATATCATCATTACCAGTACCACCTGTATACGTTACGAATGTAGTAGCAGTATTTGCAGCTGAGAAATTGACAGTATTTGTTGCAGCAGCAGAACCGTGAATAACTGAAGATGCAGCTAATGCACCAGTTGTCCATGTTAAACCAGATGCAGCAGCAACAGTACCTGTTAAGCCACTAGCGTCAAGACTTGTAATTGCAGTATTTGTATTTGAGAAAACTACACCTGTATCACCAGAAATTGTAACTGTTTTAAGTGCAGTATCTGTAATCATCGAAGTAAATTTAGTCGTTTGAGCAACCGTGTTAGCATCAACTGTAGAGATGTGAAGGCTTTCAACATTAGCAATTGTCATCGCAGCTGTATCAGCAAAACCATCATTTGCAGTATAAATAACATTAACATTATCAGATGTTCCAACATCACTTGCTAATGCAAGTGTACTTGCAAATGTAACAGCAGCTTTATTTGTGTATGTGAAGTTTGCAGCTGCACCTGTGATTGTTAAAGCACCAATATCAACACCGTTTAATACAAGAGAATTAATGCCATCTGCATTAGCCATATTGATAGCACGAGCAGCACTTGTAGTAGCACTTAATTCAAGAACTTCAAAATTCGAAACAGTACCAGCAAATGTAGTTGTAGCAGTTGCTGCAACTGCTTGAGCAGCTGTCATTTTGATAGTATCTGTACCAGCGCCAGCATCAACAGAACCACCAGTTCCCATTGCACCAGCATAAATAACTGTATCATTACCAGCACCTGTTGTGATAGCAGTTGTACCAGCAGCAGCCAAAGTAATAACATCAGCACCAGTAGATGATGCACCAACAAATTGTTGACCAGCGGCAGCGATAGTCGCAGTAACACCACCAGTGTTTGTACTTGTGATTACAGCAGTAGCAGCCAATGTGTTAGTACCGATAGATACAGCACCTGCACCAGAAATAGCTTCTGTAGTTGCAATACCAGCTGTTACCGTATCCAAGTCAAGAGCAACCGCAGCGTCAATTGTTACAGCAGTAGCTGCACCCGCAACAACTGTAACGTCATGTGACGCAGCAGTAACCGCTTTAACATTAAGTGTAGTAGCTGTTGCATCCGTCATTGTCAATGTACCAGCATCTGCACCTGCAGCACCTTCATCAACACCGTTATATGTAACTGTCAATGCACGAGTACCCGCAGCAGCAGTAACTGTTGTATCACCAACTGTTGTAGCACCTGTCAAAGTAGTAAGATTCAACGTAGTCAAACCATTTGCAGTGATTGTTTGGTCATCAGCAGCGCTTGTGATTGATACACTTGTCAACGTTGAACCAGTTGCAGCAGCAGTACCGCTACGGTCTGTAATAGCAACCGTTGTACCACCAGTAGTTGCAACAGATGTAAGTGCATTCGCAACAGCAGTACCACCAACTACGATTGCAGCAGCACCAGTTGAAGCAGTCAATGCACCACCTGTACCAATTACTGTAACCGCAGAAACACCTGTGCCAGTAATACTAGCAGCCGTAGTTGTAGCACCTGTCACGGAGATAGCACCTGCTGTAGAATCAGCAATCTTAACTGCTGTCATTCCCGTATAAGAAGTTGTATCAATTGTATAACCAGCACCTGTTGCATTAATATTAAGATTTTCAATATTAGCGATTGTAGACAGACCAGGAACAGCAATAGCACTTGTCAACACATTCATAGTATCAACACCAGCACCACCATCGATAGCATCAAAAGAACTCCATGTGTTTGTAGTAGTTGAAGCATTGAATGTATCATTACCAGCAGTACCTATGAAAGCTGTACCTGAATCCACACCCGTAGTGAGCGTGAAAGTTTGACCATTCATGTTACCACTGATTGCAGCTGTTACAGATGCAGCATCACTAGTTACAGAAGAGATTGATGTACGAAGGTCATCGATTGTAGCGCCAGAAATTTGTTTTGTTACAGAGTAATCAACTGCAACATCAACTTTGTTTTTCAATAATGCAGCTGCATCAGCGAACATTGGATCAAAACCTGTTCCACTTAAGTAAGCAGATGCTGCTTCCATTAAAGAAGCTGTACTTTGACCAGCAGTAAGACCGTTTGTGAAGTAAGCAACAGCATTTGTGTATGCAGTACCTGTAGTTAGACCGAAGTTTGCTGCCATTTTGTTAGCGATATTTGCAGTTGTAACTAAACCTGCAAACTGATCTGTATAAGCTGAACTCATAGCTAAATTATTAGCAAGAATATCCATACTTTTTCCATTAGCTTCATAGAAAGAAACGATTGAAGAAAGATTTGCAGCACCTGGAGCTGCATTAAACATACCAACAACTAAGTTGAATATTTGTGTTTGTTCTGTTGACGTAATTGCCATGTGTATATCCTTTATACGTGTTTTATAAGATTTTTAGATGTGCGCACATCGAGTATCTCATCTCGATGGTCCCGAATTATCTTATAAATTTCTTTATACTATCCTTAAAGTTTTTATATTTATCAATTTTGATGATTTATTATGTGTTTTGAGCATTTGTTTTATTTTTTTTGCTATTCTTCCAATACTAAATTAAAATCTTAAAAATTATGGTGACTTCAGCAATGATAAAAAAAACAAAAATGTATGCTTATTTAGTGAAAGAATTGACTCTAAGAGAAATATATACTAAATATAAAGGCTCCATGCTTGGGATCTTTTGGGCCATACTCACACCTATTGCTATGTTACTAGTATTTACTTTCGTTTTTGGTGGAATTTTTAAGGCCAAATGGCCGGGGATAGAGGTTACAGGCAGAGTCGACTTTGCTATCAATCTTTATATTGGGCTTAGTATATTTTGGTTTTTTGCAGATATACTCAGCAGAGCACCTGGATTGATAATATCTACTCCTAACTTTGTTAAAAAAGTAATTTTTCCCTTAGAGATACTTCCTGTTGTTTCACTTTTGTCTGGAGTTTTTCATCTTTTGATCAATTTTTCTCTTATTTTTATAGCCTTGCTCTTAACCAAAGGGTCTATCTCTTTATATGTATTTGTACTTCCTGTGGTGCTTATCATCACATTTCCTCTTTTACTTGGGGCAAGTTTATTTCTTAGTTCTTTGGGTGTGTATGCTAGAGATATCTCGGCTGTTATTGGAGTTGTTATCAATATGCTTATGTTTCTCTCTCCCGTTTTTTATCCACTCAGTGCCATACCAAAAAACTTTCAATGGCTATTTGAATTTAATCCAACTACTCTTATTATAGAAAGCAGTAGAGCTATCTTGATCCACAACACTTTGCCTGACTGGCATAAATTGGCAGTTTATTTCATCGTTTCATCTTTGATCTTGATTTTAGGATACAAAGTCTTTAATGCCACAAGAAAAGGTTTTGCTGATGTCATCTGAAATAGCAATAGACATAAAAAATATTTCAAAAAGATATAGAATATATGAAAAGCCCATAGATAGGCTTTTACAGATACTCCCATGGAATAAGAATAAAAATCTTTCTGAAGAGTTTTGGGCGTTAAAAAATATAGACATGCAAGTGTGCAAAGGAGATGTGATTGGACTTGTCGGTAAAAATGGTGCAGGCAAATCTACCTTACTACAACTGGTATGTAAGACACTTGAACCAACTGATGGAAGTATAGAAGTACGCGGAAGGATTGCTGCACTTCTTGAACTTGGAAGTGGATTTAATCCTGAATTTAGCGGGAAAGAAAATGTCTACATGTCAGCGGCAATCGCGGGACTTAGCAAAGAAGAAACAGATAGAAAATACAATGATATTGTAGAGTTTTCTGGGATAGGTGACTTTGTCAATTCACCTGTAAAAAATTATTCCAGCGGAATGATGGTGCGACTTGCTTTTGCGGTTGCTACAAGTGTAGAGCCTGATATCTTGGTTATAGATGAAGCTTTGTCTGTCGGAGACGGTGCATTTGCTCGAAAATCTTTTGACAGAATCATGCAGCTAAAGGAAGGTGGCTGTACGATACTTTTTTGTTCCCATGCTCTTTATCAAGTAGAAGTTTTATGTAACAAAGTCATGTGGCTTGATAAAGGTGAGATACAAGCATATGGAGAACCCTCCGGCGTAGTAAACATGTACCAAAAATATCTTGATAATATAGATGAAAAGACAAGTTTCTCCAGTACTAAAATAACTTCTTCTACACATACTAGAATCACAAAAATTAAAGTTTTTAGTGATGAGGGAGAAGAAGGAGATTTGAAGCTTGAAAGTGAAATATCTACACTCAATGTAGATGTTTCTTTTGTCAGCGATGTTTCATTGCCAACACCTAGTGTTGCCATAGTTATAACAGATGATGTTGGTAAAAATATAACAAGCTGTGGAACTTTTTATGATCATATAGATTTATCACTCAACGATAGAGGTGATGGAAGAGTTGCGCTTTGTTTTCCTAAAATCGGTCTAAGAAAAGGAAGATATTATCTATATGTACTTTTGATGTGCGAAAATGCTATCCATATTTATGAATCTGTTCAGTGTGCAAGCTTAGACGTTACACAACGTGGCTCGGAAGTTGGACTGGTTGCTTTACCTAGAGTATGGAACAATGAGTGATTAGAATGTTACACAAGTTATGGATACGGTTTGATTATGGTGTGTTTTTACCCTTTTTAACATTTTTACCTAACTCTTGGAGCAGATTTTTAGCATCTATGAGAGGATATTTATATAGTCTGTTAAAAAGAGATTGGAGGAGCTTTAGTTTTGGTGATCATGATTTATGGCAAAGAACATACAAAGCTTACAAAGCGATATTTCCAAAGTTAAGTCATGAAGAGCTCTTAAAACTTGTTCAAAAAAGATATATGTTCCAGTCTGTCGAAGAGTATGAAGGCGTACTTCTAGATAAAAATAAATTTAGTGATATACAAATTCGCTACATTGGTGTGGAAAAAATAGAAACATATATAGCAACTCATCCGCATGTAGTCTTTATTACTGCGCATTTTGGAAGTAGTTTACTCGGTATAACTCTTTTAAAAAAACTCAATCTTCCACTGTTAGTCATGAGTTCAAATGTTGTAGCACATGAAAAAGTAAACCCTGTTATCACAAATTTTTTTTTAAAAAAGTATGCAGGTATTGGCAGATATATGAATGGCGGTGAAGTTTTGGACATAGAGGGAAATGGAAAGAAATTTTTAAAATTTTTAAAAACTCAAGGAAGTTTAGTCGTGATTGCCGATTTACCACCTAATCATCCTAATGAAATTCCATTATGGAAAGAATTTTTTGGTCAAAGGAGAGGATTTGCCTCTGGTGCACAAAAACTTGCAGATTCCTGTAATAGCTTAATCATCCCTTTTGTATGTTATTTTGAAAACAACTCATATGTTGTAAAATTTGGAGATTTGGACAAAGATGCTTATGTTTTTTTAGAAGAAGAAATCAGACAAAGACCTGAGATGTGGTGGGCATCGGATATACTTGAATTACTGTATAAAGAAGAGAAAAAATGAATAAATACGATATAGACCTTAATTTAGAAAATCGCAATTCTTTGAGTATTTTACTGAAGCGTATTAATAAAAGTAGTACCATTTTAGAATTTGGTCCTGCAAACGGAAGACTGACTAAGTATCTTAAAGAGGAGCTTGATTGCACTATATATGCCGTTGAAATTGACAATAATGCTGCTTCAAATCTTACTCAGTACTGTAAAGAGCTAGTTATTGGAGATATTGAAAGTTATGAATGGAAAAAAAAATTCCAAGATGTAAAATTTGATACGATCATATTTGCAGATGTTTTAGAACATCTATATGATCCCGATAAAGTATTACATGTAAGCAAGGAATTTTTAAAAGAGGATGGTAGTATTTTGGTTTCTTTACCAAATATTGCTCATAATGCAATAGTGATGGAACTCTTAGAAGATAAGTTTACTTATAGTAAAACAGGTCTACTTGATGATACACATATTAGATTTTTTACTCGATCTAGCTTTTTGAATTTAGTCGATAAGTGTAGTTTGTACTGCCACTATGAGAGCGGAATTTATGCTAGAGCTGGTGAGACAGAATTTCATCATAACTATGAAGATTTTGAAATAGGAAATTTTCTGCAAAAAAGAGAATTTGGAGAGATATATCAATTTTTGTATGAATTAAAAAAAACTCCGACAAAAGAAAAAATATCGGATTTTGATGAACAATACAAAAGTGAAAAACTCTTTGGTATAGCAAAACTCTATATAGATACTGGAGACGGGTTTAATGAAGAAAATAGTATTGAGATAAAAAATCCACAGTTGAAAAAGAGTTTAGAATTTGATGTTTCAAAATTTGGAGTGATTAAAAACCTAAGATTTGATCCATTTGATAAAGCAGTGGCTCTAAAAATAGATAAAAGCTTCTTAGTGGGTAAAGATAAAACTAAACAAGTAATTGAGTTTAGCAGCACAAGTATGTATTGTAAAGCTCAAGATCTTGAATATATTCTTACAGATGACAGTCAATACTTTTACGCTGTTGAAGCAAACATAAACTACTCTATCGATAAAATTATCATAGAAATTTGCTACATGCATATTGGTCATAAAGTTTATGAAGAAGCTGGAAAGATATTATCAGCTAATTCTAAAGAACTCTCAGCTAAATTTACAGAACTATCTAATATAAAAGAATCTAAAGGGTATAAATTTATTTTATTTGTTAGAAAATTAAAAGGTTTTTTTCATGCATAGATATAAAAAATATTTTCTACTAATCAAGTCGAATCCTAAACTGATTCAACTATTTGCGAAAGATATATTTCGACATGGGATAAAATCTTCCATAAGAAAAGCAAAAAGAAAAGCCAATGAGAGAAGTGGAGATGAGACCCAGACGATTAAACATTTTGATGAAGTGATAGATAAATTTGATCAAAAGCTAGAATATAAAGATATTGTATTTCATGAAGCAATAGATATTTTGATCCCAGTTTATAATGGAATAGAGTTTTTAGAGCCTTTATTTAAAAGTATTATACAAAACACCAATCCATTTTATAGGCTTATTATCATAGATGATTGCAGTCCCGATAAGATGGTACATGATTTTTTAGAGAGATTTATTGATCAAAATAAAGCTTTGATAGAAATTATCTTTATAAAAAATGAAAAAAATCTTGGTTTTTTACAAAGTGTAAATAGAGCAGCAAAAGAGGTGAAAAATCATTTTGTACTTCTTAATACTGATACAGAAGTTCCTCCATTTTGGCTTGAAAGACTTATGCAACCTATTATACATCTAGATAAAGTTGCAACTACAACACCAATGACCAATTCGGGAGAAATTTGTAGTTTTCCAACATGGTTAAGCGACAATAAAATTTATCATGACTTAGATGTGAGTAGTGTTGATAAGTACTTTTCATATGTTTCGTTTGAAAAAAATAGCATTGATGTTCCTACAGGTGTAGGCTTTTGCATGGGAATAAATAAAGATGTTTTTGACCAAATAGGGATGTTTGATGAAATCTTTGGCAAGGGATATGGTGAGGAAAATGACTGGTGTATGCGAGCGATAGAGATTGGATATAGAAATATTATCGTACCAAACTTATTTGTCTATCATAAACATGGCGGTTCTTTTTTAAGTAGTGAAAAAAAAGATTTAATTAAGAAAAATTTAATCACTTTGAATAAAAAACATCCTTCATATAATAGACTCATTCAAGACTTGATTGAAAAAAATCCTTTAAAAGAGATGCGTGATTTTTTAGAAATTCTAATAACTTTTAACACATCAAAAAAAAATATTTTAATAATAGATCATGAATTAGGTGGTGGCACTTCAATATACAGAGATAACAGAATCAATCTACACCTAAAAAATAAAGAAAATGTAATCTTATACTCATATAATTTTTTATTAAATACTTATAAAATATCTTTTTATTTGTCTGAAAATGAAGCATTTTTTTATGTATCTTCAGGTTTTGATGATGTAAAAAGAATAAATAATTTTATTAAGATAGATGAAATCTTTTTAAACTCTGTGGTCTCTTTTAAATCTACCTATAAAATACTTGACCAAATCATAGAGTTTAAGAAAAAAACTGATGCCATATTAGTATTGCCAATTCATGACTTTCATTGTATATGCCCAAGCTATACATTGCTAAATGATAAAAATATTTATTGTAAAATTCCAAAAGATTTGAATATTTGTAATCAATGTCTATCAAAGCATAAGGGAGATTTTAAAGTTTTTAATAGTTCTAATATTGATATCAATAAGTGGAGAGAAGAGTGGAAAAAAATCATGAACGCTGCAGATATCATTTTATGTTTTTCTAATTCTTCAGCCCAAATCATTCAGAATGTTTATGCTGCTAAAGAAAAAATCAAAATTGTTCCACATACAGTGCAAAATATACAAAGTATTGAGACAATTCCGGTTAGCGACGATGAAATAAACATAGCTGTGATTGGTGGGATTAATTTAGCTAAGGGCTCTTTAATCATAAAAAAAATGATTGAAATAATAGAAAATAATAAAGACAATATTAATATTATAATTATTGGTGAACTTGCTTTAGATTTAAAATCAAAACACTTGAAAGTACATGGCAAGTATCAGAGAAATGATTTAGCTAACTTAATTGTTAATTATAAGATAAATGCTTGTTTGATACCCTCAATTTGGCCTGAAACATTTAGCTATACCACGGAAGAAGTTATGTTGATGGAAATGCCTCTTTTTGTTTTCGATTTAGGGGCACCTGCTGAAAGAGTAAGGAAATACTCAAAAGGACATATAATAGATAGTATTGATGCACAAGTTACTTTAAATAATATTAAAAAAGCTTTTGAGAAAAAAAATTGAAATACAATATCCTTGTTGTCATCCCTTTACTAAATCCGAGTAATGATTTTTTTACAAAAATCATGCCAATGCTGTATGAACAAACTCCAAGGCCTCATATACTATTAATAAGCTCAAGTGGAGAACTTCCAAAAGGTGATTATGAATCAATAATCATTGACAAAAAAGATTTCAATCATGCGAACACAAGAAATATAGCCATGCAGTATGAAAGTGATTTTTATCTTTTTATGACACAAGATGCCACTGCATATGATAAATATCTTATAGATAAGCTTTTAGTGCCCTTTACAGACAAAGAAATTGTAATCTCATATGCTAGACAGACTCCATATGAAAATGCACACATTACTGAAAAATTTGCTAGAAATAAAAACTATCCGATGGAATCCATTATAAAATCTAAAGCTGATATTTATAATCTTGGTATAAAAACATTTTTTTCCTCCGATTCATGTGCTTTATATAGAGGTGATTATTTTAGAGAAAACTTTGGTTTTAAAAAAGATCTTAATACAAGCGAAGATATGGAATTTGCTGCTAGAGCTATCTTTGATAATAAAAAAATTGCATATTGTGCTGACGCGCAAGTTTATCATTCGCACGTTTACACAGTTTCTGACTTATATAAAAGGTATGTAGCCATAGGTGAATTTTTTCAACAAAACCCATGGATCCAAGAATCTATAAAAGAGACGCTTTCAACTGAACGAGTAGGATTTCAGCAAGTTATCGAGGAGATGAAGTATATAGGCTCTAAACAGCCATCAGCACTTATAAGGTCATTTTTATTTACCATAACAAAATATTTAGGCTATAGTATTGGGAAATATTTTTAAGAAACATTTAGAATAAGAAATCTGGTATAAATATTGATATATTTTAACGCCCTAAGGAATCTTTCGATAACAATATTCTTTATTCACCATTCATTGAGATTTGGATGTCATTTTGTTTTAGAACTTCTGTCTTTCTTATATTTTAATGTAAGAATTTTTTTCTCATACAGATGCCATGAAACAATAGACAACATTAATGTCAATAAAAAACTAAAAACTAAAAGAGTATATGCATTTAAGTCACTCTTAAAAAAGTGTACTAGTGTTTGTTGAACAGGGAATGCGTATATATACATGCCATAAGAGTAATCTCCACTTTTAGAAAAAAATCTAGTACGTATAACTGATCCTATTGCAATAATGATATATGGATAAAACAACAAAGTTATCAATTTTAAATTTCCAAAAAACATACTAATAATAAAGATAAAACTTGAAATTAAAATAAACCGTTTTGAAACAATGACCAATTCTCTATACAAATAAAGTAAAACACCATAAAAAAAATAACTTGTTAAAAGTAGAAGCTTGGAATATTCATCACTATTAAATATATTAAATATCATAAATTCCGCTAAAATATATCCTAAAGAAAGAACCAATAGAACAACCATAAATGCTAATATTAATTTACTTTTACGATAAACAAACGTATATATGAGGGGTAACAAAACATACAGCAAAACTTCATATTTTAGTGTCCATATGGAGCCATTGATACTCTCTATAGGATTATCTAAATAAGCGCCACTGATAGTCCATACAGATCCAAATGCTTGGAAAACAGCAGAGTGCATAAAAAAATAAAGTGAAGAACCTGCCTTAGTACTGAGAATAGGACTACTTTCAAAAATGAGCGGCACAACAACAAAAGAACTGAGAAACAATGATAACCAGAAAGCAGGAACTATTCTCAATACTCTATTTTTAGTATATTGCCATAATGACCTATTTGACTCTAAACTTTGAATCATAAAAAAACCAGAGAGCACAAAGAAACCATAAACGGCTAAAGTACCAGGACTTAGTTGAAAATGTGTAACTATCGTAAAAGGATCTGTTCCTGCGCCTACTTGACCATATAACAATACATATGAATGCACAAAAAGCACCAAACATGCAAAGAGAAATCTCAAATCATCGAAAGAATTATCATGTTTGTCATAGACATCAATTAATTTTTTAGTTACCAATAAATTACCTTTTTATTATCTATTGACTTATATTTTAACATCATTTTATTAAAGGGCATCTGTAATCCCATCGACTTCAAAAAATCAAATCAAATTTACTTTACTAAAGTATATTAACTATTCTTTCTTACCCCTATTTGTAAAAAAATAACTTTTATCGTTTTAAGAAAAATTGTAAAATCAGACCACAAGGACCAGTTTTTTATATACCAAGTTTCAAGTTCATTTCTTTCTGCAAATGTTAAATTATTTCTTCCACTAACTTGCCAAAGTCCTGTTATTCCTGGTTTTACTTTTAAAATAAGATCTTGATTTTTACCAAGTTTTTTTGATTCACTTAGCATATAAGGACGGGGACCAACAAAACTCATCTCGCCTTTTAAAATATTGATAACCTGAGCAAGCTCATCTAGTGATGTGGCTCTTAAAATAGCACCTATCTTTGTAATACGTGGATCTTTTTTATATTTATGATACTCTTCATAATAGCTCACTTCATCAGGATGCTCGAGAAGATATCTTTGTAATAATTCCTCTGAGTTTTCATACATAGTTCGGTACTTATAACAAATAAAAGAGCTACTATCTTTGCCTAATCTTTCTTGTTTGAAAAATATGGCTCCTTTTGAATCTAGTCGTATCAGGAAACTTAAAACAATATGGATTATAAAAAACAAAGGAACGATAATCAAAACAGCAATCAAATCAAAGATATTTTTAATCCAAATATTTCTTTTGATCAGAAGTTTATTTTCGATCTGGATAGTGCTATATCTAATATTTGAATATTCCAAAATTTCAGAATTAGAAAAATTTATATCTCTTACATAAGGCACCATATAAACTGTACTCTTTTTGTTTAAATATTTTGCTATATTATTGTGAATTTCTTCAAGTTCTTTACCATTGGAAAAGATGATTACCGTGTCATACTTTATCTCGTTATATTCCATCCCTATGTACCAATTGGCATCGAACTCTTTTCTAAAAATATTTTTTTGTTCTTGATCTCCAATAACCAAGACTTTATTTTTAAAAAAAGAAAATTTATATATAAATCTTTTTGTAAATCTTTTTCCAATAGGTATGATGAAAAATGATAATAAAAAATATAGACTAATAAATAAACGAGAATAGTCTAGAGATGTTTTTAACAGGGTCAAAAAAGCCAAGACAATAAAATATGCTAAGATGAGTGACTTAAGCACAATTTTTGTCTCTTGCCAAAAATCATATCTCAGTGTATAAATTTTTTCATGATACAGAAGTGCAAAAATAATAAAAATAACAAATAAAAAGTCCTTTAATAAGAACTCATTAAAAGTAGGGAAATACAAACTCTGCATATTCCCTCTTACTAAGAGTGTTAGATAAAATATCCCAGCAAGTAAAAAAATATCTATCGTAATAAAAAAAGTACTTAATAAATATCTATTCATCTCTTTAGCTTTTGTAACAATTGTTACTCCAATATCTCATCTAATAAATTTAAGTTTTCAAAATCACTTGTAGACACCATTATACTCGCATATGAATCTACTAAGTCATACATGTTGTCAACATATTTATATTTAACATCATAGAGCTTACTTTTTGCATCGTTAAGGTCTATAAGACTTTTGAGCTGATGCTCATAACCAATCTCTACAGCATCATAATAAGATTTTGCTGCAGCATACGATTCTTTATACATGTCAACGAACTCGATTGCAGCATTGAATTTTGCAACATTTTCATTGTAACTCAGTGCTACTTTTTTTTCAGCCGTCTTTAAATCTTCAGCAGCGGCAGCATATTGCAACTTCGTAGACTGAATCTCTGAATATGTATACCCACCGCTAAAAAGTGGTATATTGATATTGATCATAGCGTAAGAAAGGCTGTTATAAGGTGCATCTATTGTTGGTGTATCCGTATTGTATTTGTTATATTGTGCCTGAAAACCGACTGTTGGTAAAAACTCATGATAGGCATTGCTTATGCTTTGATGTGCCATCTCTAAGTTTACTTGAGCTGTTTTGACTTCAAAAGAGTCTTTTTGATCTGTCTTGATACTGCTTTTCATTTTTTGTAAAATATCCGAGATATTTTTATTGATCTCCATAGTTGGAATACTCTCGTTGTTATCTCCAATATACTGCTTGAGTTTGAGTTTATAGACACTCAGCAATTGCGTTTCTTTACTAAGATCAACTTTTGTCGAACTATATTGTGCTTTTGCTTGTAAGAGATCCATTTTGTTTGCAAGATTTAATTGATACTCTTTTTCTAAAAGATCCACTTGCACTTGCTGATAATCTAAGTAAGTCTTTAAAGACTCAAGTTTACTGGTAAATTTGACAACGTTTAAATAAGTATCGAAAAGATCCTGTGCTAACTGTTGCTGTTGGAGATTGAGCTTTGTTTTAGAGTATTTACTTCTTAGTTTTTGCATAGCTATCTTCGAATAAACGCTTCCATCATAGATAGATTGATCTAGTGTAAGGCTGGCATTAAAGAGACCTTGATCAGTTGTATGGTTATTTGGATTTGCTTTGTACTCAGTTTTTTTATAGTAACCTGCCAATCGTAGTTGAGGATACAATTGTGACTCGGCTTGATTTATTTGCTCTTTATCAGCTTTAGACATATAGGTACTCGATTTTATTTCACTTGAGTTTTTGAGTGCCATATCATAAGCATTTGTAAAAAGTAGAGTCTCTGCTTGTAGGTGAGAACCTACAAGTAAACAAGCTAAGAGAATGAAGGTGGATTTGGCATTAAATGTTGACATATGCATACCCCTTTTATTGTTCAAGAAATGCTCGGTCAAGCATAAGTGAAATAGGTTTGAGTAGGTATTCTAAAGTTGTTTGACTGCCAGCTTTTACCGTTATACTTGCAGGCATACCCGCTAAAAGAACAAATCCATTATCTTTTAAAGTTTTTTCACCATCTTTATCTACTATGAGTTTAATAGAGTATGAACTATGTCCTTCTTTGTCAGTGACACTATCCGCTGCGACAAATATTACTTGCCCCTCTATCTTTTCGATCATACTGCCCTTCATTTGAAATGATGGGAATGTCATAACCGCTTTATGACCAACTCTGACAAAGTCGATATACTCAGGTGATACTTTTCCTTCTACGATTAGTTTTGCATCTGTTGGAACAACATCCATAATCGGATTTCCTGGAGGTACGACCCCACCAATTGTGTGTACTGCTAAATTCATCACAACACCATCAATAGGGGATTTTAGAATGGTTCTAGCAAGATTGTCTTTATAGTTACTCATTCTTGCTTTCATATCTTCTATAGAAGCTTGTGCTTTACTTAGATTTGAATTGAGTTCTGTTAAAAACTTTTCTCTATCTAAAAGATATTGTGTATTGATCGAATTTTTTTGCGCTCTGTCTTTTGATATTTCAGCTTGAAGAGATAAGAGATCTGATTCAGTCATATTAATCCTGCGATTTGCATCTACAAGTTTTAGTTTATCAACCAATCCATCTTTTAACAGTTCTGATTGCTCTTTAGCCTCTTGTTTATATGATTTTAAAAGTGCTTTTTTATTTTCTACTGATTCTGTTAAACTTTGAATCTGCATTGTCAATGAACCTATTTGTTGATCTGCAACGATCTTTTGTTTTGCTAAATAGCCAGTTTCATTGTTAAATGTATCCATTTGTCTTTTTTTAATTGCACTGCTTTGCAACGCATCAAGAGCATCAAGTTCGCTTGAAAAATGTATACTGCTTTCATTTCTGCTTTCAGATACATATCTATCTCTCAGAGCTATGGTTTCATAGTAGTTTGCTAAAATAGAGTTTAGATCCGATTCTGATTTAACATCACTAAAACGAATAAGATCATCTCCTTTTTTGACGATCGAACCATCATGAACATATACCTCTTTTACTATTCCACCCTCTAAATGTTGGATCACTTTATTGCTTGATTCAACTGCCACTTGTCCAGAACATGGAACTCCGCTATCTAGCTTTGCAAATGCAGACCAAATGCCCAACATAATAAATACAACAAAGATGACTGATAAGCCAATATAGATATACTTTTTATCATTCGTGTCTGGGAGGTTTGCATCTTTTACGTTTATTACATCATTTTTCATTAATTTTCTCCTGGCTTAGTCATCTTGATAACTGGAGCTTGTTGATTTAATTTTGCCAATACTTCATCTCTTTTGCCATACATTGCAAGTACGCCTTGTGTTAGAAGGGCAAGGTTATCCACTACACTTAAAATATTTGGTCTGTGTGTAATGAGGATAATGGTACTTTTATTTTCTTTCATTATTAAAATTGCATTTAAAAGAGCTCTTTCTCCCTCATCATCCAAGTTTGAGTTTGGCTCATCCAAAACGATAATCGGTGGTTTTTTATACAAGGCTCTTGCTAAACCGACTCTTTGTCTTTGACCACCAGAAAGGGTACTTCCACCAGCACCTACGATGGTATCATATCCATTTGGCAAATTAAGAATCATCTCATGTACGCCCGCAATTTTTGCGGCTTCTACGACGGCTTCAGGGTTTAGTTCAGTAAATCTACTAATGTTATCACTGACACTCCCTTCAAACAACTCTATATCTTGTGGCAAATAACCTATATGTTGACCCAAATCTATGGAATCCCACTGGTGGATATCAGCACCGTCAAGTCTTACTTTTCCAGAAAGAAGAGGCCATAATCCAAGGATAGCTCTGGCAAAAGTTGATTTTCCAGAGGCACTCGGTCCAATAATACCAACGGTTGTCCCTTGTGGAATGAGCATATTGACACCTTTGAGTGTCGGTACTTGTGAGTTTGGTGGAGCAACGATTATATTTTCAATACGTATCTCTCCTAATGGAGCAGGGAGCTGCATAGTGTGTGGAATCTCTGGAATCTCTTTTAATAAAGCATTTAAACGTATATAAGCGCCCTTAGCATCAGCAAAACCCTTCCAGCTGCTTGTTAAAAGATCTAGTGGAGCCAAAGCTCTTCCCATAAGAACCGCACCTGCAATAATAACACCCGGAGAGATAAGCCCTTTTATAGCTAAATACGCACCAATACCATAGGTTAATGATTGAAACAATTGTCTCAGCGTTTTACTGCTATTTGCCCATTTTCCTGCTGTGTCACTTGCTTTGGCTTGAGTATGTAAAAACTCGTGTTGCTTTTCAAGCCATTTTGTTCGTATACTGTCATTCATACCCATAGCATGAATAACTTCGGCATTTTGTAAATTTCTATTTACAAATTGCATGGAGATAGAGTTCATCTTATTTGCATTTTCGAGATCTTTTTTTGTAGTTCTTTCATTGATAATGGTGATAGCAAAAATAACCAAAGCTGAAAATATTGTAAAAGCAGCAAACCAAGGGCTAAAAAGGTACATCACAAAGAGATATATAGGAAACCATGGAGAATCGAAAAAAGCGAAAACACCATTACCAGTCATATATTGTCTGATCTTTATAAGATCAGTCAAAGGCATGGAAGAAGCGCTTGCGGGATTAAGCCTTGCTTGTCTAAATATAACATCAAAAAGATATCCATTAAGATCAAGATCCATTTTATTTCCGATTCTCACCAATATTCTTGATCTTACAACCTCTAAAAACCCCATTGTAAAAAAAAGTAGTGTTACTATAATGGTTAATAAAACCAATGTTTCAATACTTCGACTTGTCATTACTCTATCATATACTTGGAGCATATATATTGACGGAACGAGCATCAATATGTTGATAAAAAAACTAAAAAAACCAACATATATAAATGCTCTTTTTGTATCTTTGAGTACTTTTTCAAGTTTGGTTTGAGCTACAAATTTCTCTTGTTTTGCCTTCATGTGTCTTTCCTGTGTTTAGTTTTGTCTTTTTTGTGCCATATTAAACAGTTGCTGAATGTTTTCAAGTGACTTTAGATGCGCATCGATGAAGGTAATAATCCCTTTTCTAACCCAATCAGCCAAGATATCATCACTTAAAGCGTTTAGCTTCTCTTTATCTATAACCTTAAATCCATTTACTAAAATTTTTTTCTCATCACCCTCTCCTACAGAGATCTCTCTATCTTCAAGTATTCCACTTTCTAAAAGAATTTTGGCTACATTTTTTGTTATTTGCATCTCATTCTCATGAGCTGTTAAAAATCGAATAGCATTTTGTAAAGTCTCTGAGGCTTCGCCATCTTTTTGAAAAAGCTTTTTTCCTTTAGATTTTGAGAATAGTTCCGAAGCATCATCTATGAGGACAACTTTTTGTTCTGGGTTTTCTTGCGTTGAAGCTAAAGAAAATGGATATTTTCTTAAATACGATGGAACATAAGAGCTTACCCATTTTCCTTCATGATTTATTGCTAAGCTCGTGCCACCAAGAGAAACGAGTGCAACGACTGATGGAGATTCATCTGCTGTAAATACTACTGGAAATGTTAAACCAACTAAAGCCACTTCGTTGGCTACGACAGGGATGAAAGTTGTTTCTTTTGCAAACTCAAGACTCTCTAATGGATTGATTTTAAACTCTTTATGTTGTTCTTTATCCAAGACTACTAAATTTTTATACATTTTTTTCCTTATTATTGAAGTTTGTTTTTTTGGACGGCCTCTTTGTTTTGAGGCTAAATTTGTACCAGTAAGTTCTTCCAATCTTTTTATAAAAGAATCACTACCTGTAACAAGCTGTTTTTGTAAGCAGATACTTATAAAATCAGTTTCCTCTTGGGCAAGAGGCTTTTGAAAAATTGTTTTGTACTGTTTTATTCTTTCTTGATCTGTATAAGCAAATTTTTTATAAAGATCATGCTGCGATACGATTGGATCGTATTTTGCAAATAAGTTTTTACCAACACTACTAAATTCATAATCAGTTGAAGCTCTTTGTTCTATATAATTCATAACGCTAAAAAGGTAAAGATTATCTTCCACAAGAGAAGCTTTATATCTTCCTGCGAGAATAGTGCCATTTCTTTCATATTTTTTATTAAAATATGAAACATATCTTCTTCCTAAACTCTGCATGAACTTTGGGAGCGAATCAAGATCTTTTGGAGTTGCTAAAAATTCAAAGCAATCAGGCAAAAGAACATAGGCATGAATATCAATACCATATTTTTTATATAGCTCTTGAACTATTTGCATAAACTCTACGTAATCTGATCGTTCTTTAAAAAGTAACAAAGCATTGAGACTACTTAGGAGTATATGCATGGGTACTTGAGCTATAAAAATTCTACTTTTACGTGACACTGTACCCTTTCAAATTGATTATTCGAAATAATATATGAAGTTAGCTTTATTCTATATAAATCACTCCGATACAATTTAAATGAAAAAAAATAGTGCCATAGTCATTAAAGTAAATTTAGTTATTTACCAGTGCTTTAGATTTGATAACCTCAACTGTAATATTTTTCAGTGATGCATGCAATGGATATTCATCGAGAAATTCTAAAACATCATAGGCGATTGCTTTTGAATTTGAACAATCAATAACGACTTTTGAATTGGCAGGAATTGCCTCCAAAGATGCAATGATACTCGCTTTGTTAAAGAATGAAACCTCTTCGGCTAGAACAATATGATGAATATCATGTCCCTCTTCACTTGTAACAATATCTTTCATATAGTAAGAGTTACGATAACTATGATGCAAGGTAAAAAAGATACTCGCGACTAAACCAGCCATCACACCTGTGAGCAAATCACTAACCAACATTACAAGAATCGTCACTACAAATGGGACAAATTGTTCCCATCCAAGAAGATACATCTTTTTAAATAATGAGGGCTTTGTGAGTTTGTATCCAACCATCATCAATATAGCGGCCAAAGAAGCAAGTGGAATCATATTTAAAAGTCCAGCAATTGTGACGACACTGATAAGTAAAAAGAGACCATGCAATATAGTAGAAAGTTTGGTTTTAGCTCCAAATGAGATATTCGCTGAACTACGAACAACTACTTGAGTGATCGGTAATCCTCCGATAAGTCCAGAAACCATATTTCCCAGTCCTTGTGCTTTTAACTCTCTATTTGTCGGTGTGACTCGTTTGAAAGGGTCAAGTTTGTCTGCCGCTTCAACGGATAAAAGAGTCTCTAAACTTGCAACAACTGCCATAACGATTGCGATTTTATAGACCGCAGGATTACTAAGATGAGAAAAATCTGGAGTTGTAAATTGATTGAACAGTTCAGAAAGGCTTGAAATGACCGGCAAAGTAACTATTTGTTCCGGACTCAATGTAAAATTGAACCAGTTGTTTTGAAATAAATAGTTCATCAAAATACCAAAAAAGACAACAACAATAGGACCTTGAATAATCTCAAAAACACGATATTTTTTAATCAAGACTTTATCCCAAAAGATTAAGATGGCTAAAGAACTCAGCGAGATAAGAATCGCACCAGGTGTGAGTAATTGCCATGCAAGTAAAATCGAGGAAAAGGTATTTTCTTCACCTGCTTGAAAAAACGATTGATCTCCTAAAAAGTCTACATTGTAACCAAGTGCATGTGGGATCTGTTTTAAAATGATTAAAAGTCCAATACCCGTGAGCAAGCCTGTAATAACCGATGTTGGAAAGAAATAGGCGATAAATCCAGCTTTCATATATCCCATAGCAATTTGAATGATTCCAGCAAGGACTAAAGCTGTCAAAAATGCTTCCCATGAACCAAGTGTCGCAATAGCACCAAAAACGATAACCGCGAGCCCCGCAGCAGGACCGCTAACGCCCAAACGAGAACCACTGGCAATACCAACTACGATGCCTCCAATAATACCGGCAATAACTCCTGAAAAAAGAGGAGCACCCGATGCGAGGGCTATGCCAAGACATAAAGGCAGGGCAACAAAAAAGACAATAATACTCGCAGGGAGATCACTTTTTAATTCTTTAAACATATCATTGACCATCTTATAACACCTCAGTCAAATTAGTTAAAGATTGAAATTGACACTCATCTGGATCATAATATTCAATGTTTCCATTTTCCATGTCATACATCCAGCCGTGGATATGTAATGTGCCATTATCCACTTTCTCTTTTACATAAGGATAGGTGAGAAGATTTTCAATCTGTGAAACAAGTGACAATTTTTCTGTTAATCGAAGTAAGTCAGTTTTAGGAGCATTTTTACCTAGGGCTAGTTGTGCTAGAGATTTTGCTTGATTTCCAAGAGTAAGCCATTTTTTTGTATGAATAAATGCATTTTCATCGATTTCGCTATAGAGTGTCGCAATAGCACCACAATGGGTATGCCCACAAATAATAATTTCCGAAACTTTCAAGGCTGAAACAGCATATTCAATCCCCGAAGCTGTCGCATGATAGTCCTCATCAGGCTTAAAAGGGGCAACAAAGTTTCCGACATTTCGAAGTACAAAGAGATCTCCAGGATCTGTTTGTGTGATCAAATTTGGAATCACTCTTGAATCAGCACAGCCAATAAAAAGCGCTTTTGGGTGTTGACCATCATGCACTAAACTTAGTAACTCTTTTTCGTATTGTTTAAAATAACTTTTTTTGAACATTTCGTTGCCATCAAGAAGGCTGCTTTTTTTTATCATAATAATTTCCTTATATTGTGTGCATAGGAGATTTCCTGCATGCACTGTAAATTTATTTTTAGTATTGTAAAAGGTTAGAAGTTATGCGTAAAAAAGAAAATCTGGAGGCTGAAGGGTTACAAAGGATATATCATCTTTGTGGTGAGATAAGAGATGTTGTGGAGAAAGATTTTTCAAAAAAGGTAAATCAAAAGAAGAAATATCACTTAATGCAAGTTCATCAGTATGATCATCTAAATCTAAAAGATCAGTTTTCTCAGCTTTGTGTTCGATATTTTTTTCTACTAAAATATCTGCATGAGACAAGATGGGTGCACTCATAGCACTAAAAGCTGTGATGTATGCGAAAATAATAATCATTATAAATTTCATAGCGAAATTTTATCTTGCAATAGTAAATATATAACTTTGCATTGAAAAAGAATCTACGTGAGTAAAGAGAGAATTTCAAAGAGAAGACTGTTATAATTCTTTTATGATTTATTATGCCTATGAAAATTTTAAAAACGATACATGTAAGCTTATCGATAAGGTAAGAAGTTTTGACCCTGAGGTCATAGTTGCCCTAGCTCGCGGCGGGTTAACACTCGCTCATGCGATGGCTGAGGGTTTAAATATAAGAGCGGTCGAATCTCTTCGTACGGAATTATATGATAACGACCAAAAAAGAGACGCTATTTGCATCTATGGAGAGTGCAGTCTTGTCAATAAAAAACGTGTTTTAGTTGTCGATGATATCGCAGACAGTGGTGATACACTCGAAGCGGTTATGCAAAAACTCCATGCAGATAATCCTGACACAGAGTTCAAAACAGCAACACTTTTTTATAAAAGAACATCTGTTCACCAGCCTGATTTTACAGTAAATGAAGCACTTGACTGGATAGATTTTTTCTGGGAGAGAGATTTTAAATCTTAAAGAGCTTGGGAAAAGCTCTAAAGATTATCAGTGTGGGATTTTTTGATCATCTCGTAAGCTGAGTTGATCTCCTGAGTTTTTGCGGTCGCTTCTTTGAGATAGTTTTCATCTTTGCCTTGAGCTTTGATAATATCTGGATGGTATTCGCGAACCAGTTTTCTATAAGCTTTTTTGATCGTCTCAAGAGTGTCACCTTCATTAACGCCAAGGATTGCGTAAGCATCTTTGAGTGTCGTTTGCGGTGAGTGATTTTTACTGATAGACTCAAACTGATCGAAGATGTGATGATAGATTTGCGGATCAATTTGAAATGCTTCTGCGACAAGGATGAGAATCTGCTCTTCAGATTTACTCACTTCTCCATCTACAAAAGCGAGCTGAATTAAAAATCCCAACATTTGCATCTGTTTTTGCTGATCTCGTAAAATCATTCTGTTGAGTGCGTGCGCGAGAGATTTTATATTATCTGTGATATCTTTTTGCTCACTAAAAATCTGCTTGAAGATGTCGCGCGTTTTCTCAGGTTCTGGAAAAACACCTGAAATATCACTAAACATATTACCAACAAGTTCCGCTTCAAGGGCGTCTACTTTGCCATCAGCCTTTGCAACCTTTGCCACAAGAGCGATAAAAATACCCAGTTCACTGCGCTCTATCGCTTCTTTTGAGACTGAAAAGTTTTTAAACTGCTCCTCGTAGTTTGTAGTATATTTTTTATACCCTTTTGAAATATATAAAAATACCCCAATCAATATAATCATAATTAAAAATGTACTCAATTAAACTCTCCTTATTTTTTCTTCTTACATGTAAGGCAATTATAGGCAAATGAAGTTAACATAGCTATAATTTCGGCCATGAAAATCAATATAAATATCGATGAGGGTGTCAAATATATGCTTTTTGCATCCCTTTTATTTGCCGTTATGGGTGCGTTTGCTAAACTTTCAAGCGAACACATGAGCTCACTTGAAGTGGTCTTTTTTAGAAATGTTTTTGGTGTGCTTATTATTGGTTTTGCGGTTTTGAAGTCACCACTCAAAAGCGTTGGGGGCAAGCCATTTTTACTCTTTTTTCGGGGCTTTATGGGGTTTACTGCACTCCTAGCCTTTTTTTACAACATTGCTCATATCTCACTTGGGGATGCGATGACCTTTTCCAAAACATCACCTATTTTTACGGCTCTTTTTGCTTGGGGTTTTTTGAGTGAAAAACTCTCATCTAAAGCTTGGATCGCTGTTTTTATAGGATTTGTTGGAATTGTGATGATCACTCAGCCAAGCGGATTTGGTTTTAGCAAGTATGATATTTTAGGGATTTTTAGCGGCGTAGGAGCGGCACTTGCCTACACTTCGGTGAGAGAACTCAAAAAATATTATGACACCCGTGCTATCGTTTTATCATTTATGGGTGTTGGAACTGTAGGGCCTTTAATATTATTGTTTTTATCTCTACATGTAAGTATTCCAGAGCTTGATTTTATGCTCGGAACTTTTGTGATGCCAAGTGGAATTGTCTGGCTTTATGTCCTTGCTATGGGACTTCTAGCGACTTTGGCACAAGTGTATATGACAAAAGCGTATGGCGTGAGTAAGGCTGGGATCATTGGCGCTGTGAGTTATACGAACATCCCTTTTTCTATTGCAGTTGGGCTTTTTTTGGGCGATTCTTTGCCGAGCATCATTACAACGGCGGGGATTCTTTTAATTATCTCTGCTGGTATTTTGGTAGCCAAAGAGAAATGATTTATCTTACATGTAAGTCATTATGATATAATCTCCCACTTAGTTAAAAGGCAAAAATAATGAAATTATTAGCTGGTCCTTGCGTTATCGAAAGTGAAGAAAATATCTTCAAAATAGCAAAGGCGTTAGAAGTTTATCAAAACGATCCAACCATAGATTTTTATTTTAAATCAAGTTTTGACAAGGCAAATCGTACATCACTAGAGAGCTTTCGCGGTCTTGGGATGGATGAGGGACTGCGTATTTTGGAAAAAGTCAAAAACGATTTTGGATACAAAGTGGTCACTGATGTTCATGAGTCGATTCAAGTTTCTGCCGTAGCAGAAGTGGTAGATATGCTTCAAATCCCTGCATTTTTGTGCCGTCAAACAGACTTGCTAGTGGCATGTGCAAAAACGACAAAAGAGGTCAATATCAAAAAAGGGCAGTTCATTAACCCGCCCGATATGAAATACTCAGTCGCTAAAGTGCTCAAAACTCGCGGATGTGACGAAGTAAGCTATGAAAATTCCAAAAAACACGGAGTTTATCTGTGTGAAAGAGGAAGCTCTTTTGGATATGGAAATATCGTCGTCGACATGAGAAGCCTTGTCATCATGAGAGAGTTTGCTCCGACGATTTTTGATGCGACTCACTCTGTTCAAGCTCCAGGTGCGCTTGGTGGAAAAACAGGTGGAGACAGCTCAATGGTGCCTTATCTTTCAAGTGCGGCGGCGGCTGTGGGAGTGGATGGTTTCTTTTTTGAGACTCACTTTGATCCAAGTATCGCGCTTAGTGATGGACCAAATATGATAAAACTAGATGAACTTGAAAAGCTCATCGCAAAAATTAAAAAAATTCAAGCAATATAGGAGAGATTATGCAATTAATTGAAGGTAAATTAAAAGTTACAAATGGTAAAAAAATAGCGATCGTAAGTACAAGATGGAATCACTTCATCGTAGATAGACTCGTTGAAGGTGCAAAAGACGCGTTCGCACGTCACGGCGGAGATGATGCTGATCTAACACATGTACTTCTTCCAGGTGCATATGAGCTTCCGATGGTTATCGATAAACTACTTGCTACTGGCAAATATGATGCAATCTGTGCTTTGGGCGCTGTGATCCGCGGTTCAACTCCACACTTTGACTATGTGGCGGCTGAAGCGACAAAAGGGATAGCGACAATGAGTTTAAAATACCAAAAACCGGTATCTTTTGGACTTTTAACTACTGATACTATTGAGCAAGCTATCGAGCGTGCGGGAACAAAAGCAGGAAACAAAGGTTTTGAAGCGATGACAACAGTTATCGAAATGCTCGACCTTTTTGAAAATATTGGTTAAATAATCGTACTAGTACGATGAGCTTTCCGCTGAAGAAAACTTAGCGTTAGCGTAGGTTTGGGAATTACTTCCCAAGCCGTAATAAATAAGTGAAGGGTTTCCTTCATTTTATGAAATAAAATTAAGGGATATATTATGGCGACACGTCACCAAGCCAGAATGGCAGTTGTAAGTTTATTGTATGCGTTTGATCTAGGAAATGGAAATATTGCTGAACATAGCGATGAGATTTTAGAAGAGAAAAAGATCCGCAATAAACAGCGTGATTTTGCGATCACTCTTTTTGATGGTGTTATGGAAAATCTTCCTCGCGTGGATGCGGCGATTATCAAACACTTAAAAGACTGGGATTTTGAACGTCTTGGCGCAGTAGAGCGTGCGACTCTTCGTTTGGGTGCGTATGAGATTCTTTTTAGTGAACTTGATTCCGCTGTTGTTATCAATGAAGCGATCGAAGTAGCAAAAGCGTTTGCGACAGAACAGTCGCCAAAATTTATCAATGGTGTATTGGACTCTATATCTAAAGATAAAGAAGCATAATAGTTAAGGCGGAGTAAGTATGAAAAAATTTCTTTTTTTAGCTTTATTGAGCAGTTCACTTTTTGCGAGTGATATGATCATTCAAAATAGTAGTTGCAGTGTTGATCAAACAGTAGAAAATATCAAAAATATTATTAATACCAAAAATTTAGAACTTTTTGCCGTGATTGATCACTCTGAGGGTGCAAAAAAGATCGGTATGAACTTAAATGACTCCAAAATGATTATCTTTGGAAATCCTAAGATGGGTACTGTTTTAATGCAACAAGATATGAGAACAGGGCTTGATCTCCCTTTACGTGTGCTTGTGTATAAAGATAAAGATGGCGTAGTGAAGATGGCGTATCGAGATGGGAAATGGCTTGCATCAGAACATGCAATCAGCGCTGAGAAATTACTCTCAAATATGAACAGTGCGCTTGAAAATATTACAAAGAAAGCCGGACAATGCAAAAAAGATTAACAAAAGAGGAAGCTCTTAAACTCATCCGTGAAGGCGATCTCAAAGAGCTAGGACGCATGGCAAGTGCGCGTAAAAAAGAGTTGCACCCAGATGGAATTACAACTTTTGTGATTGATAGAAATATCAACTACACAAACATTTGCTGGGTGGATTGTAAGTTTTGCGCGTTTTATCGTCATGAAAAAGATGCTGATGCGTATGTTCTAACATTTGAAGAGATCGATGCAAAGATTGATGAACTCTTAGAAATAGGTGGAACACAGATCCTTTTTCAAGGCGGCGTGCATCCAAAGCTCAAAATTGAATGGTATGAGGATTTAGTCGAGCATATTCATACTAAATATCCGACAATAACGATCCATGGCTTTTCCTCTATCGAGATAGACTTTATCGCTAAAATCTCTCGAATCAGTGTTGAAGAGGTACTAGAACGCTTACATGTAAAGGGTTTGGCTTCCATTCCTGGAGCTGGAGCAGAGATACTCAGCGACCGTGTTCGTGATATCATTGCCCCTAAAAAGATTGACTCTGAAGTGTGGGTTGATATCCACAGAAAAGCGCATAAACTTGGCATAAAATCAACGGCGACGATGATGTATGGTACGGTAGAAACAGACGAAGAGATTTTGGATCACTTTGAAATGGTTCGTAATCTTCAAGATGAAACGGGCGGTTTTCGTGCGTTTATCATGTGGAGTTTTCAGGGGCAAAACACGGAGCTTTTAAAACTTATTCCTGACATGGAAAAACAAACTCCAAACAGATATCTTCGACTTTTGGCAGTAGCTCGTTTGTTCTTAGATAATGTACCAAATATCCAAAGTTCTTGGGTTACGCAAGGGCCGTACATCGGGCAGATGGCACTAAATTTTGGAGCAAATGATCTTGGCTCTACGATGATGGAAGAAAACGTTGTTAAAAGTGCGGGTGCAGGGTATAGAATGGCAAAAGATGAGATGATAAATCTTATCCGTGATATCGGCGAGACTCCTGCTGTACGAAATACCGCGTATGAGACATTGGAGATTTTTGCGTAATGAAATATTTTTTGATTTTACTTTTTTTAGGACAGGCAATAATGGCAGCAACAGTGAATTATATTGAAGTAAAAGGTGTCAAAATCCCTTTGATTTTTGAAGAGGAAAAACGCTTACCAATCGTTTCTATGCAGCTTGTATTCAAAAATGCGGGAACCATTACAGACACAGTTAAAACAGAAGGTCTTGCAAAAATAAGTTCAAAAATGATGAATGAGGGAACGATTTCTCTTGGAAGTAACGGTTTTGCGACTCAGCTTGATCAAAAAGCCATCCAGCTTGGTGCGTCTGTAGGAACTGAGACTTTTGTGATAGAGTGTAGTTCTTTAAAAGATCAGTTTGACGAGGGTACACATCTTTTTTCCTCTTTACTCAAGGAGCCAAATATCACGAAAAAAGCGCTTGATAAAGTGAAAACAGATATCATCGGAACACTGAGCGCAAAAGAAAATGATTTTGATTATGTAGCAGATAATGCTTTAAAATCGATCCTTTTTGAGGGAACTCCTTTAGCATTACCAGATCTTGGAACAGTGGCGAGCGTGAAAAAGATCAAACTTACTGAAGTGCAGGCATTTTTAAAACAGCATCTTATTTTGTCAAATATGATCATCGTAATGGGTGGCGATATTACACTCGAAGAAGCGAAGAAAAAAGCTGTAATGCTTGCTTCAAATCTTGAAGTTGGTAAAGCAACATCTGTAAAATACTACCCAACTTCTGGGGCACAAAAAGAGAAGATCCTTAAACGTGAAACGCAACAAGCGTATCTTTATTTTGGTTCACCATACAATCTCACTGCCGCTGATAAAGAAAACTATAAAGCCAGAGTTGCGACATATATCCTTGGAACTGGCGGCTTTGGAAGCAGACTTATGGAAGAGGTTAGGGTGAAAAAAGGACTTGCATATTCTGCGTATGCTCGTGTTTCTATCAGTAAATCAAGTTCATATATGACTGGATATCTTCAAACAAAACTTGAGTCTTTGGATGATGCAAAAGCAACGGTTAAAAGTGTTTTTGAAGATTTTGTAGAAGATGGTGTGACGCAAGATGAACTCGATCAAACGAAGAAATTTTTACTTGGAAGCGAACCGCTTCGCGTTGAGACTCTTTCTCAGCGTCTTTCTCGCACATTTATGGAGTTTTACAAAGGCGAAGAGCTTGGACATTCAGAGAAAGAACTAGTCTTAATCAAGAATTTAAAACTCTCAGATTTGAATGACTATATCAAAAAACACAAAGAGATTCTCTCTCTTTCTTACGCGGTTGTTACAAAATAGTATTGCAATTTGCAATATAAATTTTGACTCTTGAAAACTCATAGTAGTATTGTGAGAATAAGGGGTTAAGATGAAGTTGGATAAAGAGGATGAGGTAAGATTTAAAAAGCTCGGCATCTCGTCTGTGCTTGATCTAGCGCTTATAATACCTCACTCTTATGAAAACCTTTCTCTTGATGAAACCTTACATGTAGGTATCGCTCAGCTTGTAGATGTCACTGTAAACTCCGTGGTACGCACTCCAAATTCGGTTAAAATCATTCTTTACTCTCATAACTTTTCTCATACACTTGAAGCTGTTTTTTTTAAACCAAAACCTTACATGTTGCATCAGTTTATTGTTGGTGAGCGTTACTATCTTTATGGCCTTATTAACTGTAATGGCGGGCACTGTACGATGAGTCAGCCTAAAAAAGTGACAAATGTTGGAGGTATCATCCCAAAGTATAAAACATCGCTTCGAAACGATACGATGATCCGTTTTATGCAAAAGCATTTGACACCTAAAAACCTTGCATCAGAGGGTTTAAAAGAGGAGATTATCGAAAAGATACTTGCTGTGCATTTTCCAAAAGAACAAACCCCCATAGAGCCCAAATTAGGTTTTAGAGCGGAATTTGTTCGCGCCTTTAAATATCTAGAACTTTACAATAATATGCGTCAACTCGCTAAAAAAAGAAGATATTTTCAAAGTAGAGAAAAGCTGACGTCTGAATATGAAACGTGGCAAAAAACGCTCCCTTTTGAGCTTACATGTAAGCAACTTGAAACGATAGAAGATATCAAAAAAGATTTTGCAAAAGATGTAGCGACAAAACGGATGATCGTCGGAGATGTGGGTTGTGGCAAGACGATGGTGATGCTCGCTTCAGTGATGATGGCTCGTCCACATAGAGCTGTTTTAATGGCGCCAACAACGCTTTTGGCAAATCAGCTTTATGAAGAAGCTTTGAAATATTTACCAGAACTCAAAACTGTGTTAGTGACCAATAAAACAGCGAAGATAGACTTAGGTGCATATGATTTTATCATCGGTACTCACGCTTTGCTTTATAGAGAACTTCCAGAGATTGCACTTGTGATGATAGATGAACAGCACCGTTTTGGTACAGCGCAGAGAAATCTACTAGATAAACTTGTAAGCAGTGGTGAAAAAAGAGCACATTTTTTACAGTTTAGCGCGACACCCATTCCAAGAACTCAAGCGATGATACAAACAGCGCACATCGATGTCAGCCTTATCACAACGACTCCATTTAAAAAAGATATCACAAGTCAGGTAATCCATAAAGCAGATTTTTCAGATTTGCTAGAGCATATAAAAAAAGAGATAGCACAAAATCATCAAGTACTTTTAGTTTATCCGCTTGTAGAGGAAAGCGAAGCATTTATGTACCAAAGTATCAGCGAAGCGAGAGGTTTTTGGGAAAAGAAATTTGCAAATGTCTATGTCACACACGGAAAAGATAAAGAGAAAGAAAAAGTGCTTTTTGATTTTCGAGAAAATGGAGATATTTTGATAGCAACAACAGTCGTAGAAGTTGGTATCTCTTTACCCAGGCTTTCTACTGTTGTGATCGTCGGAGCTGAACGTTTAGGACTTTCAACGCTGCATCAACTTCGTGGACGAGTGAGTAGAACAGGACTTAAGGGCTACTGCTATCTTTTTACTTATCAAAAAAAATCTGAACGTTTAGAGCAATTTTGTAAAACACAAAGTGGATTTGATATCGCAGAACTGGACTTGAAATTTCGTAAAAGCGGTGATCTGCTCAAAGGCATAAACCAAAGCGGTTCGGAGTATAAATGGATAGATCTGAGTGAAGATAGTGCAATAGTTGAAGAGGTTAAAAGAGATCTTAATATTTGAACTATTATTTATATTTTGTGTATAATTATGCACATAAAAAAGGAGTGACTATGAATACAGTGAGACTAAATATCACGCTTCCCTCTTCTATAAATGATGATATGAATCATTTTGCAGAAGAACTTAATGAAAAAAAAAGCCATATTATCTCTAAGGCGCTTGAAATGTATTTTGATTATCTTGATTTGAGAGTTGCTGAAAAAAGACTTGAAGCGAATGAGCCTACAATCTCACTAGAAGAGATGAGAAAAGAGCTGGGTTTATAATTTGTATGGATTAGATTTTTCTCGTTCTTCAAAACAGGATTTAAAAAAGATAAATAAGACAGATCAAGCTTTTATTCTTAATTCTTTGGAGTCTTTTACTCAAAAATTCTCATCAGAGTATGAAATCTCTTTAATGTCAAATGGAAAAATTAAAAAATTACAGGGTCAAAAAGAGGTTTTGTATCGTCTAAAACTTCGCTCATTTCGAGTGATTTATAAAAAATATGAAGATAAACTGGTGATCTTGGTTTTGAATGTAACTACTCGTGAGAGTGCTTATAAATAGAGGAAATAAATTGACTTATACCCAAAGGGCACTTTGCATGTAAGAAAAAACTCTTACGCAAAAGTGCACTTTACATGTAAGGCTATTAATATAGCCCGAAACGTCCATCATTTCTTTTGTAAAGAACGCGAGTTTTACCTTCATGATCTAAGAAGATTTCAAACATTTTTCCGCTCTCTTTTAGATCTTCGAGTACGTCAGCTACTTCACGAGGTTTGTAGAGTTCAAGTTCTACGGGTACGATCTCGTCTTCTTCTTTGTTGGCTTCTTCGTGTATATCGATGTGCCCGTTTGACTGAGCTTTTACTTCATTTATACCCACTTTATGATGATCTACATCTCGGTCATGCATACGGCGAAGTGCTTTTTGAGCGCGGTCTATCGCGATGTCGATAGCTGCATAAAGATCAGTTTCGTTTTGTTTGATGACGACAGAATTTTTAGAAGCAAGGTTGATGGTAAATTCTACGCTTACGCCGGTTTTACCTTTACGCTCGTTTGCAGATGCGACAGCACACACAGAGATGATGTCTAAATGAAATTTTTTGAGTGTTTCTATGGAGCTGTTTAGGTGTTGTTTGATCGGGTCTGTAAGTTCTACATGACGCCCTACAAGTGATATATTCATAGTTAAATCCTTTAGTTGAAAGTACTATGATTATATCATTAAAAATATTAACTCAGTTATAATTTTTGTATTGTGCGTCTGAAATATCGTATAGGTTCTGTGGAAGCGTTTGCAACGCTACTCACTGTTATATCTAAAAGAACTGTTCCATTTGATTCTGGGGTTGTGATTGATGGGATATAATCCATTGTACCTCCACAGCCAAGACCTATGTATTTAATACTGACATTAATATCAAAAATTGGATTTACAGAAGATGGGTACTGAGCATTTACAGCACCTAGACATCCTCCTCCAGCGTGTGTGGTATTTCTATCTTTTCCAGAAATCGCAAGCAGAGTATATTCCGCCGCACTTTGTGCCAATAACACAGCTTGTTCTCTTAGGTAAAGATCCGTCGTCTGCTTTGTAGTTTGTGACGTAAGGGTCAATGTCAATGCCATAATAGTTGTCAAAACTACAATGAGAATAATCGCCATGATCATAGCAAAACCACTTCGTTTTGAGGAAGTTAGAAAATTGTTTTTTCTTTGCATATGCTGTATCCTTCATCACCTGAAATATTTGAGTCACTGACACATAGTTGTACTTTGAGAAGGTCTCCAACGGCTTTAAATTGGAAAGTGCTGGCACCTTGCATGATGACAGAACTATTCCCATCTAAATATGTTTGACCTTCCCATGGACGGTAATTATAGTACAAGGTAAGATTGCCATCGTTAATTCCTCCACCATTTTGTGAAAGCGTGCTATTTTCCTCAATGTTTTGCATCTTTTTAGATTCTATCGATGCTCGGATGGATTGTATCTGCTGTTTTACATTGGCTTCTGAAGCAGTATTTTGTGTTGCCATAAATTTTGGTAAAGCAATCGTCGATAAAATGCCAAGAACGATGATGACAAAAATAAGCTCTACCATTGTGAAGGCTTTTTTTCTTAAAGTTTTCATTTTATCAGCCTTTTGCAGATGGCATTGGAAGTATCGCATGAGAAATTTCCATCCGCTGGATTGTAGGTAAATGCAATAGGTGCATTATTAACAGTAACAATGTAATGTGTTGCATCTGTTCGTGTCCACTGCCCATTTTGAGTTCCGGATTTCAGTGGATTTGGAAGGACATTATTGAAAACGGTTCCCGTAGCACTTCCCAGATCTGAGGGATAGCCAGCGTTTTGTTTGTTGTTTTGACCATTCCATACTAAAGCATATGCCGTCCATGCGAGTTGGTAGTATTCGTAAGCATCGACACCAGTTAAATTGTGATCTAAAGCAAGATCATCTGTAGTTGCCCCAGCACTAATACGATGCATTGCCGCAGCATTATTATTAATCGCTCCACCCCAGCCAAAGCCATTTATATCAGAGTTACCACCGATAAAGAAAATAGCACTTTGTGCGATACCAGTAGCTCCGTTTGAAAGGGCACTTATGGTGCTATTTGCATCATTTGTATTTGTTCCAAGAGACTTAAGACTCAATGCTGTACTTGAAACATTAGCTAAATCTATAAATCCACTCCAAGTGGGTATATTCATATTCATTCCAGTATTCCAATTACCACGTAAGCCATCGATGTCATAGCCTACCCATTCTAAAACAGTTTGACTTCCATTGGCATCGGCAAGAGCTACGTAGCTGCCAGGCACAATACCATTATCATTAAGTCTAGCTATAATAGAAGACTTTATGCGATACTGCAAACGATTTGTAATCTGTTCTAGTGCGGTCTCTGTTTGTGTTTGAAGCTTATTTTGTACGGCAGAAAAAATATATCCGTTATATGCTTGTATGAGAAACTCGACACCAAACTTTGCGATGATACCGATGACCACGATAACGAAGATAAGTTCTATCATGGTAAATGCTTTACGACGTCTCATTAAAATCTCCTTTTTGCAAAGTCAAATTCACCGATGTTCGCGCTGTATGATCTTAAACTTGTGAGGAGCGTCGTTGTTCCATCACTATTAGTTTTATTAATATTAACTGTTATAAGTTTCATATTTTTTGGCGTATTATTACCAGAAGCAGCAAAGACAAAAGGTGAACCAGTGTCCGCAATATAGCTAACATTTACATCCATAGTATAATTATTTTTATATCCTACTGCTGTGGCAGCGGGGTTTGAAAAATTTATATTTGTTTGATAAACATTATTGAGGGCAGTTGGATTTGGATTTGAAACAGTATTTAATGAACTCACGGTATCTGGAATACCTGATTGAGCATCATGAAATCTTCTATGATTATTTTGCAAGATATGCCCGACTCTATAACTACTATTCACATCATATGTTCCATTTGCATCACTTCTATTATAATCATTAGTAGTGCCTGTAATATCCACTACTTTCCCATAAGTTGCATTAGTATCACTATCAGTAGAATTCATATCCCACGGTAAGCTGAGAACTTGCATCATCTTTGCAGAGGAAGCGAAGAGCGCTTCTTGGACTACATTGGCTTCCATCGCTTCTTGATTTGTCTTCATCATCATCGGCATAGAGATCACTACTATTGATATTATGATGATAGCGAAGATAAGTTCTATCATCGTAAAGGCAGTACGTTTCACCAAAGAATCCTTTTACTTGTGACAGGCGCCGCAACTGAATCCACCGTTGTGGTATTTGTTATTTTCCCTGTCCAGATTCCAGTTTTATAAAACTCAACTTCAAATTCATTAGTTGTGGCAGCTGGATTATAAGGATCATAAATTAACCAGCTTGAGGTTGTGTCTTGTATGGTTGTTTTGTATGGAAAACCTTTTGAACTGTTATAGTTTAGCGTTGTAGTTGAAAAACCGCCACCTGCGCTTGCTGAAGCAGTAGTGTTAGGAATAGTGCTTCCATTGCCATTTTTTTCAGCGACTAAAGAGATATTACCATCAGATGATGTATTGTGATTTTCATTGAGATACCAGCCAGCTGAATCAGAATCTCCTTTGAGTGGAGAATTAAATTGTTGTAAAATAGTTTTGTTCCCATCCGCACCACAGTACATTTCATAGAAAATCTTAGCATCTCCTGTAGCAGAAGTAAATCTATATCTCGGAGCATGCGTTCTGCCGTAAACAAAAGTAGCATTTATATTAGTAGTTCTGTTAAAATCATTTCCTGTTGTTCCATTTTGATCCACAATAGAGGTAATATTAAAATCATTTTTAGCTATGTTAAATGGATTGTCCGAAATCGAGACATTTCGATCAAAATTAACTTTAAAAGTAATGTTAGCAGTTCCGCTTGTAAAGTTCCCATCAGAGGTAGAAAAAGTCGCATTATTATTTGTTTGTGAAAGAAATTTTGATGTTACATTAGAGTCGTCGAAAAATTTAACTCTTGTTTTTGATGTTCCCCATGATAAATTTTGGTCGTTTGATAGAGAAATCGTACTATTGATATCCCTTGCAAAACATTTTTTTGTGTAGTTTGTAGCAGTAGTGTCGTCATTAAGCACAGCTGTTGTAATAAGAGTTAAAGGTGCTGACATGTTCCCATTTGTCGTGTTCCCATCTGTTGATATATAAGTAAAACCAGTGGAATGATTAGCAATGGATAAAGTAGAATTGAATTGTTTTGGAACAAAAGTCAATATTTTACTTCCCTGTACTAAACATCCAACTTTGCCACTTGTAATAGTATTTGAAGCACTACCAGCTATACAGTCACCCTCTGTCGAATCTACACTAGTCCAACCCGCATCATTAACACTCACATTAAGATCACCGATATCTGGATATTTAAATGTTGTGGTTAGTACTCCTGCCGTGAATATGGCAGGTAGAGGTAATGGTGCCACATACGCGAATGTAAGATTTGGTAAGGTACATCCAGCAGGAAGGATGAGTGGAGTTGAGATATTTTTATCTGCACTATTATCGATTGTTTGTGTATAGTTATTTGTATAGGGCGTTGGACGCGCTGTCGCTGTAAGTGTGTAGGCTTTGCCACCAATCAAGTTGGCCGTAGTACTATTTGTGTCAAGAAGCAAATCACTTGGACGAATTGCAAAGTTATCAGTTGAACATTGTCTGCTAGTACTATCATAAGCGCCATTGGTCTTGCTAGCAAATTGGATTTTTAAATTTTTATATGCTTGGGAGGGAGTAAATTGGATTGTTGTAGGATTAGTGGCAGTCAAATTTACATCATTCCATCCCGTAATATTATTGTCACTAGTTGCAGAGCATGCTAAACTATTATCTACAACTCTCCAGCCAAGGGGAGTACTAGCTTGGTAAGTTGCATTTGATGCAGTATCCATTGAACCAATTGTGAGTGTCGTAGCTTGTGTAGGGCTTACTATTTGTGTATAAAGTCTTCTACTAGAAATCGGAGGTGGGGTGCTACTAAGTATAGTAGTATCCCATACATCAATAGTCCCTAAAACTAGATTTGAATAGGTTCCAGCATTCGCTACATTCGAACTACTCTGTGGCTGAAGTGCCCCTGTCACTGCGTTATAAAAAGTAGAAGTCATTTGATTTTGTACTTTTACATTTTGATTTTTTGTATCTGGTGCAGATGAAAGGTTTGTCGTAAATTGGATCAAGGCTGTTCCTCCAATGCTTAAAGATGGAATGCTACATGAGACTTTAAAAGGACTTAGCGTGACACTACAGCTAGACTTACAATTTGTGTTTGATGAACCATATTGACAAACAATGGAGTTTTGTATTTGGGTAGTATTTTGATCAAGTAAATTGCCTAATGTTACAATTGGATCAGTTATTGTGCCATCAGTCTTGTAGAGCGTATTGCTATCAAAATCGTCATATACAACGATATTACTCGCAACTTCAGTTCCTGTATTTTTGATATTGGCAGTATAAGTGATTGCTTGGCCTGCAACTAATGTTCCATTTGTATTGGCTGATTTTGTGATACTGATAAATGGTGAATATATATCTGTTGAAAAAGCGATCATACTTGGAAAATATGTATCTTGCGATGTAGAAAAAATGATATTTGCACTTGTGGCACCATTACCTATAATCTGTGGATGTGAGTTGTTGCCATCAACCCCTATAGTGTAATTTTGAATATCAATTCCCTCATTATTTGTAAATGATGGATTTGTAGTTACCCCTGTTATGCCTGAATAAAAAGCATTTGTATTATTTAGGAAAGTGGTATTTACTTTTAGTGTATCACCAGCAATATTAGCATCTCCTTCTCCAGCAAAAAGAGAGAGAGTCGAGGCGACCTTTCCAGCCGATGGAGTTAAAAACCCTGAAGGGGTGATGGTAACGGTACTATCTCCAGCTGACGAAATTTTTTTGTAGCCATCAAAAACTGAAATATTTTTCAGAGTTTCGTTGGGATCACTGTAGACGACAACAAGTGTCCATGCCCCGTAGTGTCCAAGACCAGTAGAATCTGTTCCGGTTTGTGACTTAATATTTGCACCCGTAATCCATCCATTCACACTAGTTGCAGGTAATCCTTCAAGTGCTGTTACTTCATTGTAAGTACTATAAGTGTAGCCATTTGTAGAATTGGCAAGCATATCCAATACTTGAGGGAAGAGTTTTACCATCCCTACAGAAGGTATCGTGAGATAGACAGGAGCTGTAAGTTCAGTCTGATAATTAGCTAAATTAGTTGTCGTTCCTTGATCATCAACATACCCTTGTGTATAAAGTCCCGCCCAAACAACTGTAGCTGTACTAGGAAGACTTAATTTTGCTTGGGATGAGTTAAAGGTGGAAGAGTTGCTATCAATATCAACATAGTGAAGATCTAGGCCACTATTGGTGAGTGTGTTTTGAGAATTGACTGGATAATCGATGCAAGCTCCACTACTATTGGTAACACAAAGTACAGTATTACCAATTGTTACAACACCTCCATTGACATTATTTGCACTTCTTAAACTAAAAGTTCTGTCTCCAACATTTGGTGTTGCTAATGCTTGGACTACAGTAATGGTCATCTGATTACTACCACTTCCCTCAACACTACTTGCGGTGACAGTAGGTGTGAAGACTTTGCCTACGGGAGTCATTTTTCCATTACTAGCTACAGTGATAACGCCAGTGCTACTAATAGCAAAAGTAGCATCATTGATGGAAAAGCTTGTAGCTGGTCCTCCGCCAGTGGTGACGGTTCCTATGATGGTCCCTGCTCCAGATCCACTTGGAACTGTAAATGAAGATGAATTCACAGTCGGTGGTAAAATATTATTGAGATTGATCGTAACGGTGGCTGCTGGATTACTAGTTCCTGTACCATTTGTAGCTGTAACAGTTAAAGTGTAAGAAGGAGTTGCTTCATAGTTAAGCACGGCTCCAGTTTTAACTGTGATCTGACCAGACGAATCTATGCTAAATAGAGATTGACCTGTTCCCCCTGTGATGGCAAAACTTGTAGGAGAATTTGTCGCAGTGATCGGCGTACCGACATAAGTTCCAGCCGGCGAGTTTTCATCGACTGATCGGGTTGCAGCAGAGATGACTGGAGGTGCTATCGCTGTAAATGTAAAATCCAAACTATATGACTGTGAGCTATTGTAAGTTCTCGCTAACGCAATAACAATTTGCTGACCCGCAGAAACATTAACAGCAGGTGATGACTTATCATTAGAATCACTTGTATCACTCCAAAGGTTTGTACTACATCCACTTTTAATAAAAAGTTGATTAGTATAGCCACCAACATGAGAATTGACCTGTATCGTGCCACTTGCATTAGGAGTAAATGTATAATAGTAAGTAGTGTTACCAGGTATTGTTCCGCTAACAGAATTTGTAGCAGAGCTAGTCGCACCATTTAAACTTGAAATAGTATTCCCAGGGCAGCTCGTAATAGCTCCCCACCCTGAAATACTAAACATTATAAGAAATCCAAAAATAGCCAAAAGCCTCGAAAAAATATTTGTAAGTTTCATAACACATCCTCCTAAAATAAGGTTTAAAAAGTAGAGCACTAAAACAAGACTCAACCAACTTTATATATCCACTGTCTCTAATTATACTCCCAACCGAGCTTTACAAAAGATTAACTTTTTAAGTTATAAAGTTTTGTAATATCGTCAAAATTGAGATTTACTTGAAATTCATTTAGATTTATTATATCGAAAATGTTTGTAAAAGTCAGCTTATATTTGCCTCTATCTCTGTAATAAAGTTTTTAAAGTTGTCTACATTGATTGTACTTTTTAGCTCTTCTAAGATCTTGATATTTTCCTCAAGCTGTTTGAGTTTTTGTAAGATTTCCATCTTTGATTCTCCTTCTTTGATTCTCCTTTGAAAAGCTTTGTTTTGTTCATCTACGATATATTTAAAATCCATGTATTAGTGAAGTGCATTGTCTATAAAATCGTATGTTGATAAAATATTTTTTAAATCTATCAAATACTCCAAAAATGTGAGTTCATTATAGCAAAAATATCGATATAATCACGAAAAATATCAACTAAAAAGATGTGAAATGAACTATAGATACATCGGTAAAACAGGGCTTCGTGTGAGTCCTATCTGTATGGGGACTATGACGTTTAGCTCGCAGTGCGATGAAAAAGAAGCTTTTAAGATCTTGGATAAAGCGTATGACGCGGGCGTAAACTTTTACGACACCGCGGAGCTTTATCCTGTACCGCCAACAAAAGAGAGTAGCGGTATCACCGAAGAGATCGTGGGACGTTGGCTAAAAACCAAACCGCGCGATAGTATCATCTTAGCTTCGAAAGTCGCAGGTGCGGCAAACGGCTGGTTTGTTCCGCCTATCCGCCATGGACTTACCGCCATCGACAGATTTCATATCGAGCGTGCTATCGAAGGTTCGCTGAAGCGTCTTGGCACGGACTATATCGATTTATATCAGATGCATTGGCCAGATACTATCGTACCAATTGAAGAGTCGCTTCGTGCTTTTGACTCACTTGTACAAAGTGGAAAAGTGCGTTACATTGGCACTTCAAACGACACGGCATACGGTACATGTAAAGCTTTGATGAGTTCAAAACATGAGAAACTTACCCGTTTTGAATCTATCCAAAATAACTTCTCACTTTTAAACAGAAGATTTTTGGATGAGCTTTCTACACTCGCACGTGCTGAGAAAATTTCTTTGCTTCCATATTCACCGCTTGCAGGTGGAGTTTTGAGTGGAAAATACAATCAAGCAAAAGAGGGAGAGGGAAGATTTTTTGAGTATATCCATTCTACAAATCCACGCAATCGACTGATGGCACAAAGATTTATGAACGATAAGACTCTCGCTTCAACGCAAAAATATCTTAAAATAGCACATGACGCAGGACTTGATCCCGTCACCATGGCCATTGCATGGACGAAACAGTTTGATTTTGTGGCTTCGACGATTATCGGTGCGACTTCGTCTGGGCAACTCGATGCAAGTTTAGCGGCTATGGATTTGGTTTTGAGCGATGAAATCTTACATGCGTGCGATAAAGTACACAGTGAGATACTTTATCCAATGGGTTAATGATGAAAAAAGTACTATCTATTCTTCTTCTCGCAACAATTTTTCTTTTTAGCGGATGTAGTGTTAAAAACTACGAGATGAATGAGTCAAAGATCATCGTAATAAAATCTCCGCAGATCAAATACGGCGATCTTGGGTATATCCGTGGTCATGGGAATTCGCTCAAAATCGAACTTTATGAGATGGGCAATGTCGTCAAAAGTATAGAAATAAATAATTTTATCTGTGTAGATGATGGCTGTATGCTAAAAAGTGTGTTTAATAAAAAATATTTAAACAGCAATTATCCCTCAGATATCTTAGAAAATGTGATCCTCGGACATCCTATCTATGATGGAAAAAATCTAAAAAAAATGTATGACGGATTTGGGCAAAAGATCAAAGATGAGGATGTCAATATTGACTATGAAGTCAATCATCAGAGCATCAGATTTAAAGACAGTAAAAATGGTATTTTGTTGAAAATCTCTTCACCATCAAAATAATTTTTAAGTTACAAATATAAAGGAATATTATGAAATATGTAGGCGCACATACCTCGGCTAGCGGCGGTGTTACAAATGCTGTTCTTAATGCACAAAGTATCGGAGCAAAAGCATTTGCCCTCTTTACAAAAAATCAAAAAAGATGGGACGCAAAGCCGCTAGATACAAAAACTATTGACAGTTTTAAAGAAGCCTTACATGGTAGCGGAATTTTGCCTCGCCATGTGTTACCTCATGACTCATATCTCATAAATCTCGGACATCCTGAAGATGAAAAACGAATAAAGTCGATGGAAGCTTTTTTGGATGAGGTGCAAAGATGTTCCCTTTTAGGACTTGATAGACTCAATTTTCATCCCGGAAGCCATCTCAAGCAGATCAGCGAAGATGAATGTATGGCGCGCATTTCTGAGGCTATGAACAGAACTTTAGAGCAGACTTCAGGTGTCACACTTGTCCTTGAAAATACAGCTGGACAAGGAAGTAATCTCGGATGGAAGTTTGAACATCTTGCACAGATCATCGATAAAATCGAAGATAAAAGCCGTGTGGGCGTGTGCATCGATACTTGTCACATGTTTACCGCTGGATACGACATAAGAACGCGCGAAGCTTATGATATTACGATGGCGCAGTTTGAAAATATCGTGGGATTTGAGTATCTTAAAGGGATGCATATCAATGACTCCAAGCCAGAACTCGGTTCACATGTAGATCGTCATGATTCTCTTGGAAAGGGGAAAATCGGGCTTGATGCTTTTAAATTTATCATGAATGATGAGAGAATGGATGATATTCCACTTATACTTGAAACGATAGATGAGACCATCTGGGCGGATGAGATCAAACTCCTTTACTCTTTTGTAGATTAAGTTTTTTTTATATAGAATGCTTCGAAATGAAAATCTTGGGGAAGATATATAAATGAAAAAAATAGTTTTATTATCGTTGGTTGCAACGACTGCTTTGATGGCAGGTGGATACAAAATACCTGAAAGTTCAGTAAATGCAGTTGCCCTTTCAAATGCGTATGTGGCAAACGCAAGCGGTGCAGATGCATCGTACTACAATCCAGCAAAAATGGTTTTTAGTGAGAATAAAGGTGGAGCTATAGAGGTTGATTTGACTTATATCGGGCTTGGACAGATTGATTATGCAGGGAAAACAAATTTTTATAGTGGCACTACCTTAGTGGCTACTGATCCAAGAGCAAGTAGTTCTGAGTCTGAAAATTTTCTCGTTCCGACGCTTCACTATGTTTCTCCAGCCGTTGGTGATTTTAGATTTGGTCTTTCGATAGTGAGTCCAGCAGGATTGTCTAAGCAGTGGAAATCTAATCCATCCGCAAAATATGCTCAAGAATTTACGCTTCAAACTGTAGAAATCAATCCGACAGTTGCCTATAAACTCAACGATCAACTCGCAGTTGCTGTTGGTGCACGAGGAGTTTACTCAAGCGGAAAAGTAAAAAATGCACTTTATACACTCGATGGCACTGGTATGGATTGGGGATACAATCTTGCCCTCACTCTCAAACCAGATAAAGATACAAACGTGGCAGTGACATATAGATCTCAAATCGACTTACATGTAAGCGGTGATACATCAACAACGGCAACGACGATTAATAGTGGAGTGAAAGTAACATTGCCACTTCCTGCGACTTTGACTTTTGCGGCGTCACATACATTTAATAATACAACAACTGTTGAAGCGCTGTTGGAACATAATGTCTGGTCAGCGTATGACAAACTTGATTTTAATTTTAATAATGCAACAAACGAAACAAATTTAGGAAAACCAATAACAAAAAATTGGGAAGATACGGATACATTTCGTATAGGTGTAACGCACAAATATGAGAAGATAACCGCGATGGCAGGTTTTGCGTATGATCCATCGCCAATTCCAAATGCAACATTTAGCTATGAACTCCCAGATACCACAGGCAAGATTTTTTCTCTTGGTGGACGTTACGATATCAGTAATAGAGTAAATATTGGAATCGCCGGACTTGTAGATGTTGAGGACAACAGAAAAATAAATAATGCAGTATTAAATGGCGAAATATCTCATGGACGTGCATACCTTGTAAGTCTTGGAATGGAATACAAATTTTAATGGGATTAAGCTATCCATATAAAAATTTCTACGAAATGGCAGTGGCAAATGCCGCTTCCAATCCAAAGAAAAAAGTTGTCTTTATTGATGATGAGAAAGTAAGTAATAAAGAGTTATTGGAGAAGATTGATTCTTTTGCAAGATTTTTAGAGCTTTGTGGACTCAAAGAAGATGAAAAAGTAGCACTGATTTTACCGAACTCTTTGGATTTTCTCATTGCTGTTTTTGCCATTGGCAAGCTTGGCGGCATTGTTGTTCCGGTCAATAATATGCTCAAGCGCGATGAAATCACCTATATTTTAAATGATTGTGAAGCAAAAATTCTTATCACTGCTAGTGATTTTGCAAAAGAAACACAAAATATCAGTGCCACGACAAAAGTGGAAATAACTATTTGGATAGATAAGGTTCCCTCACAAGATAATAATAATCTGCTTTATCTCGAAAAAGAACATAGCGCTTCACATGTAAACAACGCTGTTGGAGTAAGCCGAGATCTTGATGATCTTGCCGTCATATTTTATACTTCAGGAACAACTGGACATCCTAAAGGTGCGATGCTTAGTTACAGAAATATCTTCTCAAATCTCGTAGGAGTGATGAAGATTTTTGATATACGCCAAAAAGATAGATTTATTCTTTATCTTCCGATGTTTCATGCTTTCACTTTTTCTGTCATGATGCTTTTACCTGTTTTTGCAGATGCTTCCATCGTTATCATTAGAAAGCTTTTACCATTTAGTAATATTATCAAGCAGACATTGCTCAAACGTGTCACGATATTTTTAGGTGTTCCTGATATTTATAATGCTCTCATTCGAGCAAAACTGCCATGGTACTTTTTGTGGTTTAATTCGATAAGAGTATTTATCTCGGGTGCTTCGGCTTTGAGCGAAGAAACGTTAAACAGATATACAAAAGTATTCAAACGTGCAAAAATGCTAGAGGGATATGGTCTGAGCGAGTGCTCACCTGCGGTGTGTGTAAACTCCATAACGGCGCAAAGAATCTACTCTGTGGGACGCGCAATCCCTGGATATGAAGTGAAAATCGTAGATCATGAGATGGTCGAAGTTCCTTATGGAGAAGTGGGAGAGATCATAGTCTATGGAGATTGTGTGATGCAAGGATATCTGAACAATCCACAAGCTACTGACGAGACGATCAGCAACGGCTGGCTTAAAACTGGGGATCTGGGAAAGATGGATGAAGATGGTTTTGTCTATATCGTAGACCGTATCAAAGATATTATCATCTCAAAAGGGATCAATATCTATCCTCGCCAGATAGAAGAAGAGCTAATGAAACTTTCTTATGTTAAACTTTGCGCAGTGGTTTCTAAACCAGATACAAATAACGGTGAAATTCCAGTGGCATTTATAGAACTTGCTGAAGATATTGATAAAGAGAAGATTACACAAGTAAAAGTTAAAAATGATTTGAAACATACTTTGGCAAACTTTAAGATACCAAAAGCGGTTCATTTTGTGGATGATTTACCAAAAACAGCAACAGGAAAGGTACTTAAACGCGTTTTAAAAGAGCGTATAAGACAGGGAGAAATTTGAAAAACGTAATAAATTTTATAGAGCATGAAGATGTCATCAAGAGTGAGCTTTTTTTACAACTCAAGTGTAGTGAAGCAGAAGTTAAAATACTCCAACAACTGGTAAAGAAGTTTCTTCAAGGCAATGAGGATATGCTTGTTTTAGAGGTTTTACAAGATCTCTATGGCGTAGATGATTATACTTATCTCGACCATTTAACAGATATCAAAGTACTTTTAGAACTTGGATGGATCAATCAGAGAACATTTACACCCGTAAAAATCAGCGAAGTGATAAATCTAGAACTTTTAAACGGAGTAGTTGGACTGACTTCATCTTTTTTAAGACTTCTAGAAGAGGGAAGTTTAGAACTTTCTCTTCCAGATGTGAAGCCATATGCAGATCATTTAGAGTATTTGCAAGATCAATTTTTTAGAATTGAGATGTATCAAAAGATGAGTGCTATCCGTCATAATGTGCATGAACACTCTCTTGGAATCGACCGCATTCAAAATAAGGTCAATCTTCTTGAGACAAGAATAGCAGAGAGAATTAAAGAAACTGCGGAAGATATTGTTTTAGATAAATTTATAAAGCAAAAAAAACTTGAAAAAAAAGAGGAAGTGATCTTTTTGGCGCTTCTTCGCGAAGAGTATAATGCGACTGATACCTCACTTCGAGAGATGAATGCGCTGATAGACTTGATCTCTTTTGATGATTATGATCGTATTAAAAATCGCTCACTTTTGGAAGATGGCTCGAAACTCATTGGAGAAGATATCATCGATTATGAAGAGATGTTGAATCCTTTTGGCGGAATATCGCGCTCTTTTTATATTACAGATGAGATACTTCAATCGATCATCCATCCGCAAAAAAAGAAAAAAGTAACAAAGCTTAAACTCGATATGTTGATAAAAGATCAAGATATTTTTGAACTTATCGACCCTGAGACAAATCTGGATGATGTGGTTTTAAATCCAAAAACAAGAGATACACTTGATAATCTTATGCGTCAAGTGGATAAAGAAGTAGTAGCACGTCTCGTTGCTTGGGGGATTAAAGACAAAAAAAGCGGTATCGATGCACGCATCATTTTTTACGGAGCACCGGGAACTGGAAAGACAATGACGGCGCACTCTTTGGCAAAATCTCTTAAACGTCAAGTGCTTAGTTTTGACTGTTCTAAAATCCTTTCCATGTATGTCGGTGAGAGTGAAAAAAATGTACGTAAAATCTTTGATACGTATTATGAACTCACTCAACAAACGAAAACTGAACCGGTTTTACTACTCAATGAAGCTGACCAATTCTTAAGTGCGCGCTCAAGCGGTCCCGGTGGCGGAGCAGAACAGATGCACAATCAGATGCAAAACATCTTTTTAGAGCAGATAGAAAAATTTAAAGGGATTCTCATCGCTACGACAAACTTGCTAGAAAATATAGATGTTGCCTTTTCAAGACGTTTTAATTATAAAATTGAGTTTAAAAAACCAAATGAGAAACAGCGTCTTGAACTATGGAAAAAAATGCTTCCAAAAGATGCACCATATGAAAAAGATTTTGATGTACAAAAGCTTGCGACATACTCTTTAACAGGTGGGCAGATTAATCTTATTATCAAAAATACCGCTTATAGTGTGGCGATTAAACAAGAACCACTCTTTAATTTGGATGATTTTATCTCCCACATAGGAAAAGAAAAAGAGGGAAATTTTGATAGTGAAAAATCTGTTGGATTTTTAACAAAATAAATTATTTTATCTATAATTTGTTACGAAATTACACTTAATACTCTTATCTGAGATTATAGTGTTTCTCTTCGTGACACTGTTACTGCTTGTTACCATAAACTCTTCTTGCTTTAATACTCTTTTTGCTATAGTGCCCTCAACTGTTTTTTCAACGCTTTAGTGTAATTTTACGTAATATAATGTAAACTCTTCACAGTGTTTGATAACAAAAAATAAACGAAGGTAGGATGTATGGAGCATATTCACACTGCAAATACATATTTTGGGGTATTTGTACTATTCGCACTCACGTTTGGTGCATTTTTTACTACAACGACTATCGCAAGACTCGTAAGCCGTGCGATGGCGGCAAAAGATACGGAAAAGATAAAACTCTCTGTTTACGAATGTGGACCTGAGATCACAAAACAGCCAAATAGACTGTCTCCGCAGTTTTATCTTTTTGCATTACTCTTTATACTTTTTGATGTTGAGATTGTTTTCATGTTCCCTTGGGCAGTGGATTTTAAATATCTTGGTTGGTTCGGATTCGTCGAGATGCTGACGTTTATCTTATTGCTTGCAATCGGTTTTGTATATGCATGGAAAAAAGGAGCCTTAGAATGGCACAACATAAAGTAAATTATACGCAAAATGCTGGTCTTCCAGTAGCACTTACTACAATTGACAAAGTCGTAAACTGGGGTCGTTCAAACTCTATTTGGGCACTCACTTACGGTCTTGCATGTTGTGGTATCGAGATGATGGCCTCAGGTGCATCTCGTTATGACTTTGACCGTTACGGTACGATCTTTAGAGCTTCTCCTCGTCAAGCAGATGTTATGATCGTTGCTGGAACTTTGACAAAAAAACATGCTGAGTTCATCAAACGTTTATACGATCAAATGACTGAACCAAGATGGGTGATCTCTATGGGCTCATGTGCAAATACAGGCGGTATGTTTAACACGTATGCAACTGTTCAGGGTGTTGATAGAATCATTCCAGTTGATTTGTATCTTCCAGGATGTGCACCTCGCCCTGAAACACTTCAGTACGGTGTAATGCTTTTACAGAAAAAAATCCGTGCCGAAAAAGCGATTAAATCTCAAAAAACGAAGAGGTTGATGTAATGAGAGCCTATACACCAAAAGATGATGTACAAGCAAAATCGTACTATACAGACAGATTTTATGTCGCACCGCAAGTTCCAAAGCAAGATGTTTCTAGTGATGAAATTTTTGCCGCTGATTTAGAAGTGATCAAAGCAAAATTTGAAGTGCTTGAAGCGTATATCCAAGTTGAGCAGATGGTTGTTTATATCAATGCAAAAGATAACGTTGATGTAATCAAACTTGTAAAAGAAGAACTTGATTATACTCAGCTTTCAGAGATGAGCGCAATCGACTGGATAGCTAAAAGCGGACAGTTTGAGATTTTCTATCAAATGCTTTCAATGGGTAAAAGAAAACGTATCCGTATCAAATGTTTTATAGGTAAAGACGAAGCGATCAATAGCGTAGAAAAACTTTTCCGCTGTGCTGACTGGTCTGAGCGTGAGATGTATGATATGTTCGGAATCGAAGTGAATAATCATCCATTTTTAAAACGTATCTTGATGCCATATGACTGGGAAGGTTATCCTCTGCTTAAAACTTATCCTCTTGAGGGTGATGAGTTTGCTGCATGGTATGAAGTGGATAAAATCTTCGGCAAGGAAGCTCGTGATATTATCGGGCCTGAAATCCGTGATACTGCGCGTGTTGACCGTTATGACAGTGAGCGCTTTGGACGTTTAGGGCATGAAGTTCCTAAGGGCACAAAAATTACTGGAAATGAGCCTAAAACTCCTCTTGCTTACCAAGAAGAGGGCGGCGTGTTTTTGATTGACAGATTTGATGAAGAAAAATCAGTAATTATTACAGATAGGAACAGGTAGACTTATGCAACATCAAAACAGACTAAGACCATTTTTTGAAAATATTACGTTTGATCGTGACGATAATGAGATGATTTTGAATTTTGGGCCGCAACACCCATCAGCTCACGGTCAGCTTCGTTTGATGCTTCATCTCCAACAAGAGATGATCACAAAATCGCATCCAGATATAGGGTATCTTCACCGTGGTATGGAGAAGATGGCTGAAAATATGATCTATAACGAGTTTATGCCAACAACAGACCGTATGGATTATATTGCTTCAAGTTCAAATAACTACGGTTTTGCGCTTGCTGTTGAAAAGCTCATAGGTCTTGAAGTACCTCGTCGTGCTAAAGTTATTCGTATGCTGCTTTTAGAGATCAACAGATTGATGTCTCACCTTTTCTGGTTAGCTACAACGGCACTTGATATCGGTGCTATGACAGTTTTCTTATTTGCATTTCGTGAACGTGAATACTTGATGGATTTGATTGAAGATTATTGTGGAGCGCGTTTGACGCATGCGGCTATCCGTATCGGCGGTGTACCTTTGGACCTTCCAGATAATTTCATAGCGGACATGAGAAGATTCCTCGATAAATTGCCTGAAAATATCAAAGACTATGAAGATCTTTTGGATACAAACCGTATTTGGAGAATGAGAATGGAAGGTGTGGGTGTGATCTCTAAAGAGATGGCACTTTCATGGGGATGCAGCGGTCCAATGCTTCGCGCTAGCGGTGTTGCTTGGGATATTCGTAAAGAGGAGCCGTATGAGCTTTACAGTGAAGTAGAGTTTAAAGTGCCAGTTTCTGACAAGGGTGATAACTTCGCTCGTTACCGTATTTATATGGAAGAGATGAGACAATCGGCTCATATTCTCTATCAAGTAGCGGATATGTATGAAGGAACAATCAAAAATAATCAAACAGATTTGATGGCACATGCACCAAAATATATATCAGCTCCAAAGATTGATATCATGACACAAAACTACTCCTTGATGCAACACTTTGTGCTTGTAACTCAAGGTATGCGTCCTCCAGTGGGTGAAGTATATATTCCGACTGAATCACCAAAGGGTGAGCTTGGATTTTATATAAATTCTCAAGGTGGTCCATATCCGTACCGTTTAAAACTTCGTGCGCCGTCATTCTGGCACACAGGTATTTTAACTGACTTGCTTCCTGGACACTATATTCCAGACGTTGTTTCAATAATCGGTACTACAAATATTGTATTTGGTGAGGTTGATAGATAATGAAAAGATATGATTTACGTCATCTAAAAGATGGGTTTGAACCTAGAATGAAAGAGCTTCTTGGCTCTCATCCAGACAAAGAAGTTGCAATATTTTTATTTGAAGTTGGTGATTTTACGCCTGTTCAGCGTTCAGCTGACTTGATTAAAGAATCAGGATATGAGCTTGTAAACTCATTGAAATTTAACGAAGTCGACTGGACTATCGTAGTTAAAAAAAGTTAGGAAGTTATTGTGAGCAAAGTCTATTTTTCCACTTGGAATGGTGAATTTATCAACAACATAAACAAACCTGAAGAAGCGTGGGAAGAATCAGCATATAACCTGCCAGCGCAGTATGATGACCATAGAGAGTCAAAAGCTTTCATAGGTTGGGATGGTCTGGCAATATTCAATCAAGATGTTGATGTTATACGTCTTGCAACTGAATATGCAGCGCAGTATCAGGTTTATTCAGAAGCATGTGGACGCTGTGCTCCTGGGCGTTGGGGTGGAAGAATCCTCTATGATATGCTTGATAAGATCGCTCGCGGTGAGGGTGAAATCTCTGATATGGATCACTTAAAAGAGATCAGTAAAAGTATGCAGATTACTTCAAAATGTGAGATCGGTAAAACTGTTCCAAACCCTATTTTGGACATTATGACTCACTTTGAAGATGAATTTTTAGTTTGTATCAATGAGAAAAAACCTTCAAAACATTATGATGCAACGATCAATTACATCGCAAAGATTACTGCTCCTTGTACAGATGCTTGTCCTGCGCATGTAGATATTCCTGGATATATCGAGGGTGTTAGAGATCTTCGTTTTGATGATTCTTTAATGGCAACTCGTCAGACAATGCCACTTGCCCATACATGCGGACGTGTTTGTCCACACCCATGTGAAGACGCATGTCGCCGTACAAATCTTGATGAGCCGATCTCTATTATGGAACTCAAACGTCTTGGTGCTGATTATGAAACAGATCATGGGTTTGGATTTTTTCATCCTGAAGTTCAAAAAGAGAGCATTGGTAAAAAAGTTGCTGTTATAGGTGCTGGCCCTGCTGGACTTACTACTGCGTATTACCTTGCGCTTGAG